>WNGP01000855.1_pt1 | contig 26320 bp, 22 predicted proteins | sample 5407671 | NCBI WGS metagenome assembly WNGP01 (sample SAMN13153381, study PRJNA577476) | soil metagenome | isolation source: 40 cm soil or saprolite under Garry oak tree replicate 2 | place: USA:California | collected 2016-06-15
GTAACAGCGCGGGGCACTGCCGGAACCGGAGGCGGCGCAAAAAGACTGCTAAGGGCGTGCGAAGGAACGGGCCGCTCCGCCACGGGCTCGGGTATTGCACTCTTGGGCTCCAGGAGGCTCTTCACCCGCCCAATCAATTCCTGCGGCTGAAACGGCTTGCGAATCAGTTCATCCGCTTTCACGGAGACCGCCTTGTCGGCGACGCTTTTATTGACCACGCCGGACATCAGCACGACCGGCGTTTCGCAGAATTCCGGATGCTGTTTGATCTGGCTGCAGACGGAGTAACCATCCTGATCCGGCATGATCACGTCGGTGATCACCACATCCGGGCGGTTTTGTTCGAACTGCGCGAGCGCGGAGGCGGCGTCGGCACAAGTAATGACGTTGATGTTCTCGCGGCGAAAAGCAATCTTGATGACTTCGCGCATGGTGGCGCTGTCATCGATGAAATACACGGTGGGCGTCCGCTTGGCGGGCGTGTCTCCTAGGGGCGGAATGGTCATCGCTTCGCTCATAGCGCTTCCTTGTCCGCCATGTCACGCGTTCCTTCGTCAAATTCGCGCATGGCATCGAGCATCAGATCGGTGGCCGAGCGCAGCACGGTGCGCTGCGTCGAGGTGGTTCCATAAGTGAATTTGTAAACGCCTTCGTTGCTGTTTCCGCAACTCTTCAAAATATGGATCACGGCTTCGTCGCCAAACAGATTGCCGCATTCCGCGTGTGAGATTTCTCCGGCGTCGTAGAACAGCACGCCATCCGTCTCGCCGGAGTTGATGTGCAATGCGCCCGTCTGGTGCGCGTGACCAAGCATCTGCATCACTCCGGTGAGGTCATGATGCGTCAGGTTACCGCTGAGACTGGTGTCGGACTGTGACAGCATCTGGGTAGGCTGAAAGCCCTCCGCTTTGCTGACCAGGATCTGCTTCACGTGTGCGGCAATGACCGCGGGCTGTTGGTCGCGGTCGATGTAATCGTCGCAGCCGGCCTGGAATGCTTCCATCAGCGCCCGCTGACTTCCGTCTCCGAGAGCGATAATAGGAAGGCTGGCGTGTTTCGAGTCCGCGTGAATGATTTTCGCCATTTCCAGAGCGCCCATTTCCCGCATTTTCGTCGAGCACAGGATGGCGGTTGGCACGTCATATTCGAGCGCGGTCAACGCGAAAGCGGCTTGCGTGCTGGACGTGACCTCGAATCCTTCCCGTTTCAACGCGTCGCCCAGGCGCTTCGCAAAATAGACGTTGCTGTCGATGAGCAAGACCTTGACTGGCGGTGCGCTGGAGCTCATGGCCGCGCCTCCGGCCCTGACGGTGTCACGACTTCCGCGAGCATTTCTTGGGGGCCTGGTGTCAAGGTGTCGAGATTCAAGACTTCAATGACGTCGCCGTCATGCGAGAGCCAGCCTGCAACGTGCGGTGCGTCGGATTCTCCCGCGGCCGTCACTTCCGCATTGATCAGCTCGCATTCGCCCGAAACCGGCATCGCTACCCATTCCCTCTGCGTGCCGTACTGCCGCGCGGTGATCAGGTAGAATCGACGCGAACTCAGACGTTTGCCGAGCAGTGCTTCCGAGACGTCGCAGACCGGGACAATCCGGCCTCGCCGCAGGATTACACCTTCCATTTTCGGTGTTCGGTGGGGAAAACGAAAAACCCGGCTCGGGGCTACAAGTTCGGCAATTTGACTCGCGGAAATAGCAAACCGCCGTTCCCCAAGGCGCAGCAGAACGAACGATTGCAAGTCGGATGCGCTCGATACCGTCATTGTTCGGAACCTGCCACGTCGAGTCCTTCTCCGGAGGATTTCTCCACGGGCGAGAGAGCCGCATCGAGCAAGGCTAATTCTTCCGATGACAAAAACCCGTCCGGACGGACTACTGGAATAACAGTCTGATCGAGTGCCGTCAATCCGCGGTACCAAGAGCGTTCTTCGTGACAGAAGGAAAGCGGGAGCGCCTGCAGGCGGGTCATGGTTGCCATCTTCTCGATGCCATCGATCAAAAGAGCAGTGCGCGTCTTGCGCAGCACAAAGAGTAGTGGGGCTGATGCAGGGTGGAGCCCAAAGTGCATCGCGCCATTTACGATGAAGATGGATCGGTCCCCACGCCGCACCACGTGACGCACCTTCCGAATGCCGTGCGCGCTGATTTCTGTCGCAGCGCCTGACATGCTGTCCGCGCTACGGACTTCCTGAACCGAAGCGGACGATACGGCGAACAATTGGCCGCTAACGCGGAAGAGAATGATTTGTTCCGTCTTTGCTGGACTAGTCTTAGATGGAGTAGCCAGGCGCATCAGCGAACTCCCGCGGGCGCCGTGCGGCAGATCCCCAGGACGCGTTTCTCGATGGCGGCATAAATGTCGTCGATCCCAAGCACGTGATCGACGGCGCCGGCTTTGATGGCCTCGGCGGGCATGCCGAAAATCACACACGTCGCTTCGTCTTGGGCCAGCACCAGGCCCCCCGCGGCCTTGATAGCCATTGCTCCATTGGCTCCATCGTTACCCATGCCGGTAAGAACGCCCGCGATGCTCAACGGACCTGCGAAGGCAGCAACGGATTCCATAGTGACGTCTATGTTGGGCAAATAACCGCTGATGCGGCCGGTGGTTCCATCGAGTTGAATTCGGCCCGTCGGAGTAACGCGAAGATGCTGACCGCCCGGACAGATATAGAGTGTTCCCGGCTGAAGCGACTCGTTGGCTTCCGCTTCTTTCACACGGATTCCAGTGAATTCCGCAAGCTGGGCCGCGTATTGCGTCGTAAAGGCCGCAGGCATGTGCTGCACCAGAATTACCGCAGCAGGGAAGTCGGCTGTAAAACCTGGAGCGATGCGCATGACCGTGGCTGGCCCGCCAGTCGACGCCGCCAGCACGACTACCGGGAAGCGCTGATCGAGCCCGGAAGTAGGCGCCGGCCGATGGCTGACCGGAGAGTGGGCCGGCATTTTGGAGCCGCTTGCATTTTGGATCGTCGAAGCAATTCGTGACGCCGTGCGCACAACGCGCACTTTGGCAGCCATGCGCACCTTGCGGAGGAGCTCTTCCTTCACGGTCTGCATATCGAGGTCGATGCCGCTTGATGGCTTGGCGACAAATTCAATCGCCCCAAGCTCCAGGGCGCGAAGAGTGCTTGCCGCTCCTTCGCGAGATTCGGAGCTGACGATGACGATCGGCCGCGGATTCGTGGTCATGATTTCCGCGGTAGCCTGCAGTCCGTCCACGTGCGGCATGTTGATGTCCATGGTGATGACATCGGGCTTGAGTGATTCCGCCATGGCCACGGCTTCGCGGCCATCCTTGGCGTTCCCGACGACCTGCAGCAGCTCGTCAGCGTTGAAAATTCCCTCAAGGACCTTCCGCATGAAAGTGGAATCATCCACGATCAGCACGCGATGTTTCTTGGTGGTGGTCGCCATGTTTGCTTACGCTACCGGAACGGCGGGGCGCGGCGCTTCCGTTCCCATGAGTTGTTCGACCGCCGCGATAAGTTGATCTTCCTGAACCGGTTTGGTCAGGAATGCAGCCGCGCCTTCCTTCATCGCCCGGTCGCGGTGCTTGGCGCCAGCGCGCGAAGTAACCACCATCACCGGAATTCGTCGTGTGGATGCGCTCTGCCGCAGTTGGACCATCAATTCATAACCGGTCATGCGCGGCATTTCTAGATCGGTGATGACTAGATGACAGCCGTGTTGTGTTACCAGTTCCGCTGCTTCCAGTCCGTCAGCCGCCAGTTTCACGCGGTATCCGTTCTTCTCTAGCATGCGGCCGACGAACTTGCGCACGCTAATGGAGTCGTCTGCCACCACAACCACGCGTTCCTGCTCGACGCGGTCGATGGCTTCGGAAGGAATCGTTCCCCGTGCAATCGCCGCAGAGCCAGGCGCGAAGATTCGCGCGGCGCTGGCACTGGCCTGAATTGGCCGGCGCTCGCTCGGCTCCGTGGCCACCATGCGGTTCAGGTCGATCAGCAGGATCAAGCTGCCGTCGGGTGCAATCGTAGTACCAGGGAATAGCTTCACCCGGCGTAAATACTCGCCGAGGTTCTTGATGACGATTTCGTCCTTACCTAGAACTTCTTCGACCACGAGGCCGATCTGCCGGCTGCCCGCGTTTGCCACCACCATGCGAAAATAGCCATTGATTGGTTCGAGAGGAGGCAATCCCAGATAGGTATCCAGCCGCACGACCTCGGTGACCACGTCGCGTACCTTGGTCAGAAGCTTTCCGCCGACATCCTCGATTTCATCGGGGCGCAGGCGGCGGATTTCCTCGACGACCGCCAAAGGCAGCGCGAAATTCGTCGAGCCGCAGCGTATGAAGAGCGCCGGGGAGATAATCAACGTGAGGGGCACTTTCAGCGTGAACTTCGTGCCCTGGCCGCTCACGCTCTGAATATCGATTTCGCCATTGAGGGCGTTCAGGTTTGCGCGCACCACGTCGAGCCCGACTCCCCGCCCGGCCAGTTCGGTTTTGACCGGAGCGGTCGTGAATCCCGGATGGAATAGCATCTCGCGAAGATCGCGTTCCGTAAGCCTGTCGGCGGTTTCCTGGGAAACGAGGCCGCGTTCGATAGCGCTCTGCTTCACCCGTTCGTAATCGATTCCGCGGCCGTCATCCTCGACTTCGATGTAAATGTGATTGCCGCGGTGATAAGCGCGCAGCATGATGTTTCCGCTGGACGATTTGCCTGCAGCGGTGCGGTCGCTGCTCTGTTCGATGCCGTGCGCTACGGAGTTGCGCACCAGGTGCACCAGCGGATCGGAAATCTGTTGAATGATATTGTTGTCGAGCTCGGTTTCACTGCCGGAAAGATCCAGCTCGACGTGCTTGCCGGTCGAATTCGCCGCATCGCGTACCGCGCGGGAAAGCCGCGAATAAAGCGTGCCGATCGGGACCATTCGTGCAGCGGTTATCTCATCCTGCAGGTGATGTGCGAGCTTGGTGAACTCGTCGATATCGCCTTCGACCCGCCCGATGAACCCTTCCAGTTGTGAGAGCACTTCGTTAACGTCCGCGGAAATCTCGGCCATCGACCGGGACAAGATATTGAAATCGTCGTAACGGTCCATTTCCAATTCGCTGAATTCCGACCAGAACGACGTATCGCCCGCCGCCACGCTCGTAAGCATTTGCGGGGTGGGCGGCGAATTCCACGGTCCTTGAACGGCGCGGTTGTTGCTGATGCGATTAAATTCGTACTTTTCCTGGAATTCCGTGACTTTGCCTTGCAATCGTTCCTTCGAGAAGCTCAGCGTATCCACAAGCTTTTCGAGTTCCGCTACGCGACCCACCATGCGCGTGCGGTTGATGACTAATTCTCCGACCGTATTCATCATGCGGTCGAGCCTGGCCAGCGCAATTCGAACCGATTTGACATTGGAGGGGCCGCTGGCGGACCGCTTCGCAGTTTGCTTCCCGGGGATGGCCGCCTTCGCCGGACCTTCTACTTGGCTTTCATGGTGAACTTCGACCGCGCCGGCGGACTCGGAAGCGGCGTCCACCTCTTCCGTTTCCTGCGGTGCGAACTCCGCGATGCGGCCGAGCAGGGAATCGACTCCGGTCCGCATTTCCGCTTCGTCAGCCCACTGGCGGTGCAGCGTCTTCTTCAGGACGTCTATAGACTCAAGACACAAATCCACCACTGCCGGCGACGGCTCCATTTCTCCATCGCGCAAACGCCCGATCAAGTCCTCGATGCGGTGAGCAATTCCTCCGAGCCTCTTGAGCCCCACTTGCGCCGCCGAACCTTTGACCGTGTGAATGGCCCGAAATAGTTTGTTGATCTCTTCCGGATTGTTGTTGCCTTCCAGGGAAATGAGGCAATCGCTGACGACCTGCAGATGCTCTTCCGCCTCCGGCTGGAAAAACTCAAGAATTTCGTCTGGCACCACATCGTCCATGGGCAGCGCGTCAAAGTAAGATCCTGTCGCGGCAGCGACTAGGCCTTCTTGTTGCGCTTCCGCGGCAAATCGCTCTCGCGGTTCCGGCTGCGAAAGATTCAGAGGCGGTGGTTCCGCAGGAAACGCGAAGCGATAGCGCTCCTTGAAAACGCCGATATCGTCGAGACTTTCTTTGCCGGTGTCACTGATTTCCAGTAGATCGGTTTCCAGCAGTGAAATTCCGTCCGAAAGGAATTCCGTCAGCGGTCCATGAAGGTCGCTGCCTAGTGGCGCGTTAAGTGCGTATTGAAAGACGTGTGCCAGTTTTCCGGCAATTTCAGAAAACCGAGGGAATCCATAGCTCGCGGAAGTCCCGCTTAACGTGTGCGCGGAAATGTAAAGGCGATCCAGATCTTCGTGGCGCGGCTCCGCATCTTGGAGCACGCTAACGTATTCCCGCAAGTATTGCAGGTGCTCCGAGGCCTCCTGGAGGAATATCTCGACGGCTTCGCGGTCCAGCTTGCTCACGCTCGTCCCTCCGCCACGAGTTCCGGCTTCTGTAATTCCTCGGCCTTCGGTTTCCGGTAGAGAATGCAATCGTTCAGAACGATGGCCTGAAACTTCACCGGCATCTTGGAAATCGATTCCGAGTGCCCCAGGAACAGGTAGCCGCCTGGTTCCAGAGTGTCGTAGAACCTTTGCACCAGCGCGCGCCTGCGCTCTTCCGAAAAGTAGATCAGGACGTTCATGCAAAAGATCGTGTCCATCCGGCCGACGTACACCGCCGACGCGAGGTTCATCTGTGTAAACGAAATCATCTTTCGAAGCCGCGGCTTTATCTGATGCCCTCCGCTGATTTCGGTAAAGTGGTTTGACAACTGTCTTTCGTTCACGCTCGCGATGCTGCGCCCCTTGTAAATCCCGCGCTCGGCGTGTTTCAGGGCGCGTCGTCCAACATCGCTTGCCAGTATTTCTACATTCCAAGAGTCCGCGAACGAAAGGGAATCAGCGATCGTGATGCCGATCGAATATGGCTCTTCACCTGTGGAACAGCCCGCGCTCCAGATTCTAAGCGTGCGTGGATTGTTCCAGAATTTCTTGGTGTGCAACTCGGGCAGCACGCGCTTCTCGAATGCTTCGTATACTCCGGGATACCGGAAGAAGCTCGTTTCCTGTGTCAGCAGCCGTTCGAGCAGGCCTTCGTATTCGATGTTGGACTTGCGCATGGCGCGCAGCAGTTCCGTGCCGCGGTCCATCCCTTTTGCCCGCAGGTGTTCGCGCACACGCGTGGAGAAGAAGCGCTCGCGCGATTCATCGAAGCAAATTCCAGTTCGCTCTTCGATCAACATGCGAATCTCGCTCAACTCGTGCTCGCTCGGCCCCTGCACCTGTCCGTGGCGTTCGCTCATCGTGCTCCCGTTTTGGGCTTCTCTCTTGCTTCCGCCGTTTGGCGAAAAAGAGCGTTAGTGCTTAACGTGCAGCGCCTGCCGGGACGGGCCGCTCGGCTTCTTCTCGCGCAGCCGCAGTTTTGGATGACGCTCGGAACTGCGCCAAGCCTTCGTTTAGTTGATCCGATAGTTTGACGAGTTGGCTAACCGTTGCCACGGTTCCGCGTGTGCCTTGCGACGTCTGCCGCGTGATGCTGGAAATGATCTGCATGGCGTGCGCAACGCCTTCTGTTCCACGAACCTGTTGTTTCGAGGCCAGCGAGATTTCCTGCACGAGTTCCGCCGACTGGCGTACCACGTTGGAAATCGCGTCCAGCGCGCGGCCTGCCTGATCGGCAAGTTGTGCACCGCCTTCCACTTCCTTGGTGCCTTCCTCCATGACTACCACGGCTTCGTTCGTCTCCGCCTGAATGGCTTTGATAAGCGCTGCGATATCCTTCGTGGCGCTGCGGCTATGTTCCGCCAGCTTGCGGACTTCATCGGCGACAACCGCAAAGCCTCGTCCCGCCTCGCCCGCGCGCGCCGCTTCGATGGCTGCGTTCAACGCCAGTAGGTTCGTCTGCTCCGTGATGTCGTTAATGACGTTGATGATTTCCGAAATTTCCAGGGAGCGGTCGCCGAGAGACTTGATTTTCTTGGCGGTCGCTTGCACCGAAGCGCGGATGCGTTGCATGCCCTCGAGCGTGTCACGCACGGCGCGGTTGCCCTGTTCGGCAGCATCCAGCGCGCGGCGTGCAGCTTCGGCGCTGGCTTCAGCGTTGTTCGAAACCTGTTTCATCGAGACCGTCAGTTCTTCCACGGCGCTCGAAGTGTTGGTAATTTCCTGGTCTTGCTGAGTGGCGCCCGCCTGCATTTCATCAGCGGCCACCAGAATGTTGTTCGAGCACGCGGTCACTTCCATGGCCGCCTTGCGAACGCGCTCGAGAACCTTGGTGAAATTGTCGAGCATGTAGTTGATCGAATCCGTCACGTTTCCAAGCGCATCGTTGGTTACCTTGCCGCGCTGCGATAAGTCACCACGCGCAACCTGGTTGATCACGCTCAGCAATTCCGTAATGCTGCGTTGCAGCGCGTCGTTGGCGTCCTGATTACTCGTCGCCTTGGAAACCTTGGCCACCGCGCGGTTCAGGTTGTCCGCGATGTAGCCGAGTTCATCGTTCGAACTGACTTCCGCGCGTGCGCGTGGGTCGCCTGCCGCCAGCCGTTCTGAGAATTCCGCGAGAGCCTGCACTGGTCCCAGCAGCGCACCAAATCGCCATGCCAGGATTACCGCCGTCGCTAGCGCAAGCACAATGGCGAAAAGTACCGTCCCGCCCGCCGGTGACCCAAAGTCAAACAGGGATGCCTCACCGGCCTTTTTCCCGGCGCTGAATGCCAGCCCCAGAACGACGAAGCCGATCACGCCGTTCAGCAGGACCAACGTCCAGATTGTGGAACTCAGTCGCGATTTCATGCCACCCTCCAAATCTTTTCCGCGGAGCCCGCGCCATCTGCGGCGTCGTCTCCACAAAACTCAAATACTAGGCCCCGGAAAAACCTCGAGCAGCCGGCGCAGATCGATTACTAGCGCCAATCGGTCGTCGTGCCGCAACATACCGATGCAATGCGGCACGTTTTCCGGAGCCTGCTCGAGCAAATCCTCGGTATTCACCGAATACGTTCCGATGACTTCGTCGGAGGCGATACCGATGCGAATGTCTTCGTGATGGCTCTCGCTGCGCAGAGAAGCGACCACCACATGCTTTGGCAGCAATCCTGGCCGGCGTCCTTCCGTGATGGCGATGTCAATCAGTGGCACGATGGCGCCGCGCAAATTGAAAATTCCCACCAAGTATGCCGGTCCAAGAGGCAGCTTTGTCAACAACGGCCACTCCAGCACTTCCTCGACGTCAAGAACGGGCAAGCAGAACCGTTCACGTCCGCTGCGGAAGACGCAATACTGCGATTCCGGTGGCCGTTCCTCGATCGGTCCAAGCGCTTCGAGCAAGTCGCCGGTATCCGCGTCTGCCGGAAGAGGCTCGAGATGGAAGTCTTCGCTCATCGCCTTTTCATTTCCTCAGAGGCTCTCATGCAAACCGCCGCACCGCGCGAAGCAAGTCTTCCCGGGTAAAGGGCTTGGTAACGTATCCGTCCGCGCCTTGCTGCTGGCCCCAATACTTGTCGCTTACGGAGTCCTTGGAGGTCACCATGATTACCGGAATCATGTTGAATTCGGCGTTCCCCTTCAGGTCCCGGCAAATTTGGAATCCGTTTCGAACCGGCATTACCACATCCAGCAGGATCACGCTGGGCCGCTCGTTCGTAATGGTTTCCTCGACTCGTTTCGGGTCGTTCAGCCCAATGGGCCAGTAGCCTTCTTTTTCGAGCAAGCTTTGCATCAGCTTGATTTCGGCCGGCGAGTCATCAATGATCAGGACTTTTTTGTGCACAGCCGTGCTCTCCCCATACTTGTCCAGCGAACAGAGGTGCACGTCAGCAGCCAGCTTTTGCATTCCGGGTGCGCCTGTGTCGTGTTAGGTTAAATATCTTTAAATGAGCGAGTTACAGTGATGTGAATGAAGTTTAGCGGCGTCGAAGCGCAGAGGTTGCTGTCTCTTCAGTCTCAGCTTGAGATGCATTCTCAGCTTCCTGCATCTCGCTTGCCAGCGATGAGAAACGCTGCATGATTTCGTTGATTCGCAGCGCCATGTTGTGCATGGTTTTGATCTGCGCCAGCGACTGCGATGAAAGTTGCCCAGGCTCCAGCAAGAGCAATTCGGCATTTCCCAGCATCGAAGTTAGCGCGTTGTTTACGCTGTGCTTCATGTCCAGCATGTACCGGCCGAGTGTGGCGTGATTCTCGTTCTTGGCGGCGTTTCGTTCCGCCTGCCGCGCGATGCGTAGCGCTTCCGCACGCCGCAGCGATTCGCCCGCAACGAGCAGCAGCGTTTGTGCCCAGTCTTCGCGAAGGGGGATGTGCACCAGCCTTGGATACTTGCTGCGCAACTGCCCGAATTCCTTGGAATCTGCGGGAATACAAAGAATGACTGCGGTCACGGGGTCGAGCGAGCTGAGCACGCTGGTTAGTTTTCCATCGCGCACCGGTCCTAGAACCACGAGGTCATGAGCCGGCGCATCTTGCTCGCGCCACAAATCGCTGCTGAGTACGGTGATGTTCGGCGCTTGGCGTTCGGTTTGCCAGCAAGCCGTCAGCAGCCGGCCAAACTCGGTTTCATCGGTGAGGATGATTACGCTGGCGTTTCGCAATGAAAACCTGCTCCCTGAAGTGTCTGTCTGGCCTAGCCAATCGATCTTGGTATCTGTTACAGCTTTTCTGCTTCGTCCAGCGCCGAGAGCAGCCGCTTCGTGCTGATCCCGAGGTTTACCGCTGCTTCCGTATCCTTCGCTTGCTTGGCCACGTCCACACGTTCCTGCAATCGCGTGACTTCCACCCGCGCCATGTTCATCGCCCTGTCGAGCGAGGTGGCATTCCCCGTCACTTTGGCGGATTCCATCGCGGCGGTAACCAGCACTCGGGCAACTACCGCTCGACGCAAATCCTCAGCCGCTGGTCCGTCCGCACTGACGAATGCGGTTACTTCCCACGATGACATCAGGATTCTCGCTCCTCCGATCTTCACGGTAGTCATGGACCTTCCGCGTGTGGGAGGTGTCGCGATCAATTGTTCCCAGATGTTCTCCATGCAGTTTTCAAAATCCAGAACCACCGCCTCGTCTGGTACGGCAGCGGCGGGTGTGGCGGGACGCTCGTTGGCTTTCGCGGTAGGGTTTGAACCTGTAGACTGCGCGGCGGCTTTCTTTACGGCCGTGGCGGGCTTTGCAGTTGTCGGTTGGCCAGTGGTTGCGCCGGATTTTCCAAGCGCCTTTTCGAGCGCTTGCTCCACATCCGTGCGCAGCCCCAATAGTTTGTCGAATGCCTGGCTCACCGACCGTTCGGTGTACTCCTTCTGAAAGGGTTGTTTCCATTCGCCGGCTGTCCCGCAAATCTTCTCGATCGGTTCTGTCGGCGAGAGCCCAAAATGGTGGCAGTCGATGATTCGTGCACCTGCGGACTGCAGTTGGGCCAATCCGGCGCGGATAGCAATCAAGTCCGCGTGCATCAGTTCAATCAACGTCCGGCGCAGCAGGAAATTAAACCGGATGAAGGCCACCAGCGCGGCGGGATCGTAGAACATTCCCCCGGCTGTTTCCTTCACCTTCCGGCCCTGCACGATGAAGTCTGTCTTCAGGATCTCTCGCAGGCTGCGGAACCCGCGCAGCGATTCGATCATCTGTTCTAAGGGTGCACACCAGGCCAGCGGCGCTGGATCCACATCTCCGAGCACTGGCTGCATGACCTGGGCCACATCTGCCGCTTCGATCTGCTTGTGATAAATCTTCGCGGGCGCGCAAAGCGCAAAATACTGGACCAACAAGAAGTCAATCTTGTCTCGGTCGATATTGGACTTCTTGGCTTTGCGGAGGTGCCGCTGAATCAGCCCGCGCAGTCCGGATTCGCTGGCGTTGAGCGTGGTCATTTGCAGGAGGTGCCGGAGTTGATGCACCAAGACGCGCTGGTCCATCGCATCCAGCCACTCGTGCACTTGGCTGAAAGTCTCCAAGTCCGGCTTCTCCGCTAGATTCCGCTTTGCCTGCGTGAAAGGGATTTCGATTTCCAGTTGCTTGGCCAGCGCCAGGTAGATGGGGAAAACGGAGCGCGCTTCTTTCCATTGCGCTTGCCGCGGGCTTTCCGTTCGAGCTGGGGCCGGGATATTCAGCGTTGTCATCGTCTTGTTCACGGCTGTGTCACCACCCAGTCGCAGGGGCCCTGCAAGAATCGGACGGCCACCGCTTTGCGTCCTTCGTGATATTGCACTCCGACGACGGTTGCGTTCGTCGGTCGACCTTCGCCCGCTGCTTCGATCTGCACGCGATCGTCAAATTCCAGCGGCAAGCTGGAGAGAAAAATAGCGTGCTCTGGGCCGCCGAACTCCACGATCGCAGCTTCGCGAAGACGTGTCCTGCCTCCGCGCGACGCGGTCACTTGCACGGGGATTCGGACCGGCCTGGCCTGCGGAAAAAATCGCGCCAACTGCTCCGCGCAACCTTGTCCGTTCCCGGTGACCGCCAAAATGCTGGACCTTCCCACGTTGCCTCTCGCCCTGCCGATCAGGATCCAAGCATTCTCTTACGGTGAGACACACTATGCACCACAAGAGACACAGACTTCCGAGGACAGAGATGCACGCTGCACGCCAAAGGATTGAAGAGGTTCGATTATTGCAAGTTGCAGAAAGAGCGTGGCTTACGATTTTCTCACCGCGCTTCGCTGGCTCAACAGTCTCACGCTGAAACATTTCCGTCTCACGACGTGATCGATCCTGAGTTCCTCGGCTCGGTGGCCTGAGACCTTGGTTTTGTTAGCCGGAAGCCGCCCGCGGGTCGATTTCACCACCTGCAGATCCTGCTTTTACGGCAATGTTGTACCGCTTCAATTTGCGATACAGGGTCGCGCGGCTGATCCCCAGCATCCTTCCAGCGAGGGCCTTGTCTCCATTTGCTTGTTCGAATACGCGAAGAATCGTCATGCGTTCCATCTCCGCCAACGCCGTCGTGGATAAAGTCGTCGCGTCTTGGGAGGTCACGATTCCCGAATCCGCTTGTTCGCTGCGGATCGCAGGTGGCAGATCGGCGACATCTATGATTTTACCGTCACCCAGCGTTACTGCGCGCGCGACGCAATTTTCCAGTTCCCGCACGTTCCCCGGCCAGTCATAGTGCAACAGGCTCTTCATCGCCGCCGCCGTCACCTGAATACGGGCGCCTTTGGCATAACGATCCAGGAAATGATGCACCAGAACCGGAATATCCGAGCGCCGCTCGCGCAGGGGAGGGAGGTGCACGGTCACTACGTTCAGCCGAAAATACAGGTCTTTTCGGAAGGTTCCGGCGCGATAAGCAGCTTCCAGATCGCGATTCGTCGCCGCAATTACGCGCACGTCGACGTTTACCTTCTCGTTGCTGCCCACCGGCCGCACTTCCTTTTCCTGCAACACACGAAGCAGTTTCGCCTGCATTTCCAGGGGCAGCTCGCCAATCTCGTCCAGGAAGATCGTTCCACCATCCGCTGCTTTGAACAACCCGGACTTCGATTTTGTTGCTCCTGTAAACGCGCCTCTTTCGTATCCGAAGAGTTCGCTCTCCATGAGCGTAGGCACCAGCGAACCGCAATCGACCGCTACGAAAGGAGTTTGTGCCATGGAACCGCGAAAGTGAATCGCGCGCGCTGCCAGTTCCTTTCCTGTACCGCTTTCTCCGGAGATCAGCACCGGCGTCCGGGTATCTTTCAGCCGGGAAATCATGCGCAGGACGTCCTGGATATTTGCCGAGCTGCCGATAATGCCGTCCAGATTTTCTTCCGTTGTGACCCGCTCCCGTAAAAACTCATTTTCCGTGACCAGCCGCACTTTCTCGGCCATGCGCTGCAGGAGTAGCCGCATCTTTTCCACGCGAAACGGCTTTTCGATGTAGTCGTAAGCGCCCAATTTCATGGCGTCCACCGCTGATTCGATCGAACCGTGCCCCGTCATGATGGCCACTTCTGCATGCGGGAGGACTAATTTCGTCTGCTTCAGCAGTTCGACACCCGACATATGGGGTAGTTTCAGGTCTGTGAGAAGCAGGTCCGGTGTATCGGAATCCAATCGCGCGAGGGCTGCCTCCGCGCTCTCTGCTTCCGCGCACACGTATCCCAGCGTATTGCCAATGGTCATGCACAGGCGGCGGATGCTCTGTTCGTCATCTACCACCAACAGTCTTGTCTTCATCTCGGCGCTCATGGTTTCCCGAATGTCTTCTCCACCATTGATATCAATTGCTGCACCCTAAAGGGCTTCTCGATGCAAGGCGTCCCGCTTTGTGCCAGGAACGCTTGCGTGTCACTGTTTGCTGTGTCACCACTGATCAGAATGATGCGCGCTTTTAATTCCGGGCGGTTCTTTTGAATCCATCCGTGCACCTCCGCCCCATTCACCGCTCCCGGCATTCGAATGTCGGAAATCACCCCAGCGTAACGGCCATTCGAAAGCCGCTGCAATCCTTCGGCTCCCGACGAAGCATCTTCCACGGCGTATCCCTTGCGCTCAAGCGCGGCGCGCAGGAACGCGATGACCGACGGTTCATCTTCGATAAGCAGGATCGGCCCTCCCGCCCACGGTGGCTGCTGCCCCTTCATCGCACCGCTTCTTTCGCCGCAGCGGCGGCCAGCGCTGCTTCCGTTGCCACCGGAAGCCGCACCACGAAGGTGCTTCCCGCTCCCGCCTCATTGCTCCAGCATTGAATTTCTCCGCCGTGTGCCCGCACGATTCCGTAACAAATGCTCAAGCCCAGCCCCGTGCCTTTCCCCACTTGCTTAGTCGTATAAAAGGGATCAAAAATCCGCTGCGGATCGGAAATCCCCGTGCCATTGTCGCTGATCGCCACTTCGATCATCTCCGCCTGCCGCCGAGTGTGAATCCTGATGCACCCGCGGTGTCCCGCTTCCTGCACCGCATCGTACGCATTATTGAGAATATTCAGGAAAACCTGCTGCAGTTGCTGCGAATCTCCTAGCGCTGCCGCAAGCGCCTCTTCAAAATCTTCCACCACTTCCACCCCGTGGCTTGCGAAATCATAGCTCCGCAGCTTGATGGTTTGCCTCAAAACACTATTCACTCGCACCAGTTCCCGTTGCACTGGCCTCTGCCGCGCGAAGCTCAGCAAATCCTGCACGATGTCTTTCGTCCGCTGCGTCTCTTGCAGAATGATCTGCAAGTCTTCCCGTGCCGATACGGGCACCTCGGGATTCTCCAGCAGCAAATCCGTGAAACCCAGTATCGCCGCCAGCGGGTTGTTGACTTCATGCGCGACTCCCGAAACCAAGCGCCCAATCGTCGCCATCTTTTCGCTGTGCGCCAGCTTGGCTTGCAGCAGCGCGGCGTCCGTGATGTCCGTCATCACCACCACCACGCTATTCACCGCGTTCTGTTCGTCTCTCATCGGGCTCAGACTGATCGAGAAATGTCCCATCGATCCGTCGCCCCGCCGCACCCGCAGCTCCAGATTTTCCACCTGATGCCCGTGCGCCGTCGTTTCCAGCGCGGCATCAAAATCCTCCTGGTGTGTAGCCTCCACCCAGTCCACCAGGCGATTCCCAATCAATTCATTTTCCTGAAAGCCAGCTTCGTAGCACCGCCGGTTCGCGTAGCTGATCAGTCCCGCTGTATCCAGCACCAGGATCATGCTCTGCGTTGTATTCAGAATCTTCTGATTGAAATCGCGTTCCCGCTGCAGTTGCGACTGAAACGTCTTCTGCTCCGTAACGTCCAGCATCAGCCCGCGAATTTGCCCGATGCGCCCGCGGGCATCGCGCACCGCGGTGATATTCTGCAGCGTATGCAGTAGCGTCCCATCCTTGCGCCGCAGCGTCTCCTCGTAATTGCGCAGGACGCCTCTCTCGGAAAGCGCCCGCAGGAATTTATCTCGCGCTTCCGGCACGGGATACAGGTGCGGGCTTACGTCCGCGCGCAGTAATTCCTCCCGCGAAGCGTACCCCAGCATCCGCACCATCGCGTCATTCACGTCCAGGAATCTGCCGTCCGGCGTGGCAAAAAACAATCCTTCCTGGATGCTGTCAAACAGCTCGCGATAGCGCCGTTCCGCCTCCCGCCGGTCGGTAATGTCCTTTAAAACATGGATCGTTCGCGTATCGTCATCAGAGACGCCCGGCGCTCGTGAAGTTGACACGAGAAATATTCGTTCCGCCGATGCCGCCACGTACTCTTCCTTCGGTCGCTGCGTGTCGCGGCAGAAAGGACAGGGCAGATCGCTGCCAGTTTCGGCGATCTGCCGCAAGCTGCTCATGGCCTCTCCGACTAGCGCCACCGGTGGAACGCCAAGATGGGACGCCAGCGAGCGGTTCGTTCGAACGATATTCCACGCGCGATCGTGCACCACGATGTAATCGCTGATCGCATCGATGTCCTCTACCCACTGGCGCTTGGAGCGCTCCAGTTGTGAGAATCGCCGAAAATTCTCCAACGAAAGCGCGGCATGACTCGCCAGCGCATGCAGCAATCGCTTCTCATCCGCTCCCAGCGTCTTTCGGCGTCGGAAGAGGCACAGCGTTCCCAGCCTTTCATTATCGCTCGCGGCAATCCTTACGAAGACTGCTGCTTCTGGCTGTTCAGCCGGGGACCACCCTGCGGCAATCTCCTGGGGTATGGTGTGGCTCTCCACATCTCTCTGGCTCTCTCTCGCTCGCGAAGCGAGCCAGTCTACGCCAGCCTCACCCAGGCTGCCGCTGCCTCCTGGCATGGCGTGAAGTTCTGTTTCGCGTCCGCGGTAAACGGCCACGCCTCCCCACACGGCGTCCAGCATGCGCGTCGAACGCAGCGCAAACTGTTCCAGAAAATCCGGCAGGTGTCGCGACTGCGCAGCCTCTACGGCGAGTTCCATTAGTTCTTCTGCCTGTTTCGACAACGGCAGGGCAGACTCCGCTCTTCTACGCTTTGGCGTAGGATGGCGCGACGTTATCGTTTTCATTCTCCGCATTGATGAAAGGGGAGCATCGGCCGTCACTCATTGTGCGACGCTGCACCTCCCACCCTACCGGGGAATCTCAATTTGAGTCAATTGTCAGCCAATCGCGTGTAGCGAAATCGCTATGGCAGCCTCTTCGCGCTTTCGTTCACCCGTCTCAGCCTGAGACCACAGCCTGCAGAGTCCACTCCGGCTGAGACAGTTGCTTCTCCAAAGCCCATCTTCCCTTTTTCTCAAAATCTCCCTTAACCTTTTGCTCTTCTGCCACTTACCGCTGACAGTCGCGCAAGGATTAGAGAATTGCCACACACCCTGTCATGGCATCCCACGTGCCTTCTCTCTCGCGGGGCTTCTTCCGTTCCGAGGAGGAGTGGTGTCCATGAGATTCAGTCAGTGGCGGAAATTCGCCGTCGCGGTGATCGCGGCATTCGTTTTTTCCGGGGTTTCTGGTTTGGCCCAGACGGGTTCGACGGACGAATCGAAGCGCAAGGTCAGGACCAAAACGGCCCCGATCTATCCCGACCTGGCAAAGCGCATGAACGTCGGAGGCAAAGTCAAAATTGAAATCGTCATCACGCCGGACGGTCATGTCAAGAGCACGCGCGTCGTCGGCGGACATCCCTTACTCGTTCAGGCCTGTCAGGACGCCGTCAAGGAATGGAAGTTTATGCCTGCGCCGGAGGAGACCACGCAGGTGGTTGAATTTGAGTTTCACGGCAATTAGGGAAACGCTTGAGTGTGGGTTGTTTCGGCAGAGGCAGCCAGTCCCAGATGGCTCTGCCGCGGTGAGCGGAGGAATTTTGCAATGACCATCGGAAAAAAGTTGTACGCGGGTTTCGGCCTGATCCTGGGCATCCTGTCGCTGCTGTTCGTTGTGAACATCATCGCGGGGTGGAAGGAGAGTTCGGCCCGCAAGGATGCTGGCGCCGCTCTCGACAGCGTTCGCACCGTCGAATCCGTGCGCTACCAGATCATGTTGAATCGCCTCAACATGAATAATTTCCTCCTCAGCGGAGATCCCCGCGATGAGGAGAAAGTGAATAAGGGTCTGACGGACATCACCGACCAGGTCAAGCGCGGTGAGTCACAATCCGGCAACGAAGCGGTTCGCACCGCTCTGATCCAGGTCGAGAGCACGGAGGCCAGCTGGGCCGACAATTTCGCCAAGCCGCTCATCGCCAAACGCCATCAAGTCGATTCTGGCGACGCCACCGTCTCCGACTTGCAGATTTTTTACCTGCAGAAGGATCCCTCTTCGTGGCTCAACAAATCATCGGTTGTTCTGGATCAAAGCAATGCCGATATCACCAAGTTTCGTGAGGAAACCACAAGATCCGCAGACCGTTGGAGCGCCGTCAGCACTTGGATTACGACGGGGGGCACTTTTTTTGCCCTGGCCGCGGGAATCCTCATCGCCATTTGGACCGCCAAGTCCATCACCGAACCCTTGACCCATCTCATCACGGTCGCGCGGGAAATTGGTGACTCCGGCGATCTCGATCAGAACATCGACATTCACCGCAACGACGAAATCGGCGCCCTGGCCACTACTTTTAACAACATGGTCGCTTATCTGAAAGAAATGGCCAGCGTCTCCATGGCTGTTGCTGAAGGCGACTTGACCGTCGAAGTTGTTCCACGGTCGAAGCGTGACACCCTCGGCAATGCCTTCCTTCGTATGTCCCACGGTTTGCAGGAGCTTGTCCGCACCACCCGCGATTCTGCTGGCCAGGTTTCTTCTGGCTCCAATCAAGTCGCTGGTGCCGCTGATGAGTCCGCCAAGGTCAGCGTTCAGGCCTCTTCGGCGATCGAGGAAGTCACCAGCACCATGCACGAGATGAGCATCAACGTGCAGAACGTCGTGAAGAACACGCAAGTCCAGGCTTCCAGCGTCGCGGAAACCTCCGCTTCCATCGATCAGATGGTCACTTCCATTCAGCGCGTGGCCGATACTGCCAAAGTCTTGCTGGATATCGCAAACCGCTCTCGCGAGGAAGTCGTCACCGGCATCCAGACCATGGAGAAGGCCACTGATGGCCTCAACCGCACCAATCAGGCCATTCAGTCTTCCGCGGAAATCATCAACATTCTCGGTCACCGTGCCGATGACATCGGAAAGATCATTGAAGTCATCGATGACCTGGCCGAACAGACCAACTTGCTCGCCCTGAACGCCGCCATTGAAGCGGCCCGCGCCGGTGAACATGGACTTGGTTTCGCCGTCGTTGCCGATGAAGTTCGCAAACTCGCTGAGAAGTCTACCCAATCCACCAAGGAAATCGCCGACCTGATTCAGAGTATTCAGCGCGAAGCCCGCCAGGCCGTCGAAAACATGGAGCGCAGCACGCGCATCGTCGAGGAGGGTTTGACCCTCGGAAACGATCTCGGCTCCGCGCTTCATAAGATTTCCAACGTCGTCACTGAAGTTTACAAATTCTCCCAGGAGATTGGCGCCGCCACCAACGAACAGTCCGTTGGTTCTTCGCAGATCGCCAAAGCCACTAGCCGCCTCACCGAAATCACTCAGGAAATCAATTCCGCCGTCGAGGAACAGGCTTCCGGCGCGCAAGCCGTTGTCCGCGCCATGGACAAGATGCGCGAACTAGTTCAGCAGTCCGCTTCCAGTTCCACCGAGCTTTCTGCTGCCGCCGAGCAGATGCTCAAGCTCTCGCGCAACCTGCTCGATAGCATGGACCGTTTTGTTCTCGACCGTGCCAGCCAGCCGCGTGCCCGCCGTGGTGACTCCTTCGCCAAGCGGCGTGGCTCGGAGGCGGATCGCTCCCAGCAACTCGAGTACGCCGAATTGGCGCGGTCTTAGGGGCCGGAGACCTTTCCATGGAAAAGGATCTTCAAGTCGTCGGTTTTCGCATCGGCAATGAAACGTACGGCGTTCGCATCGCCTCCGTGCGTGAAATTGTCCGTGTCCCGGAAATTACCGCCGTTCCCAGCGCGCCCGATCTGATTGAAGGGGTCATCAATCTCCGCGGCAAAATCATTCCGGTCATGGACCTTCGCAAACGATTCGGTCAGACCGAGATTCAATCCGACAAGAAGAATCGCATTCTCGTCGTCGAGTTGGACAACAAGTTGCTCGGCCTAATCGTTAACGCAGCTTCCGAAGTACTCAAGATTCCCCCCTCCGAGATCGAAGCCCCGGGCAGTGTCTTTGCGGAAGGCGAATCCGGATACGTCACCGGCGTGGGCAAACTGAAGGGCCGTCTCATCATTCTGCTGGACATTACCAAACTCTTGCATCGCCCGGAGTTCAAACGACTCGAGGAGGCTGCGGAACCCGTCACTACCGCAAGGTAACGTTTCTCCGGCTTGCGCTTGACACCGCCGATTGCGGGTCCGCCTCACAAATTAAATGGGAACGATCACTGCCCAGGTCCAACTTACCGAAGCGGAGCTGAAGCTTCTTCAAACCCTTGTCTATCAGGAATGCGGCATGTTTTTCGATGAGCGCCGCTCTCACTTCTTGAAGGATCGCTTGCAGCGCCGCCTCAAAGCCTGTCAGCTCGACTCTTTCTATGCTTATTACCGCTTGCTGACCAGCAGGGAAGGACGTGCTGAACTCGCTCTCCTGCTTGAAAACCTGACCGTGAACGAGACCAGTTTCTTTCGAAATCGTCCGCAGCTCGATCTCCTTCAAAAGTCCGTCCTCGAAGAGATCCTTCGCCGCAAGCAGGAGCGTCGCGATTACACTCTCCGGGTATGGAGCGCCGGTTGCTCCTCTGGCCAGGAGCCCTATACCGTCGCGGTTTTGATCTGCGATGCGCTCGCCTACTACTACTTGCGGAATCCGCTTCCTTTCGAAATGCCTTCGCCGAAGCCGCTCATTCCTCCGCCTTGGAAAGTCGAAATCGTTGCTTCGGATATCAGCTATGCCAGCCTTCGCGTCGGACAGGAAGGCCTCTACACGGCGCAGCAGATGGAACCCGTGGACTACACCTGCCGTCTCCGCTATTTCGAAAAAGTCGGCGACAAGTACAAGATCAAGCCGCAATTGAAGGAACTCGTGCAGTTCGACTTTCACAACTTGAAGACCGAGTTCTTGCCCCGCCGCAACGACATCATTCTCTGTCGCAACGTCATGATCTACTTCGACGAAGCCGAACAGAAGCGCTTGATCGAAAAGTTCTGGCACTGCTTGAATCCCGCTGGATACCTTTTCGTCGGGCACGCCGAAAGCTTGTTCGGTCTCAGCCAGAAATTCCGCATGATTCATGAGAATAACGGCACCGCCTATCAGCGCAACGAGGTCAGCACGTGAGTCGCCTCCCCGAGGATCGCGGCGGCGAGTTGCGCTCTCTCTTCTTTGAGAGCGCCGGCGAACTGCTCCAATCGCTCAACGAAGCAGGGCTCGAGCTCGAATCGCGTCCGGCTGACGAGGAAGTCATTCGTCGCGTCCGCCGCGCCGTGCATACCTTGAAAGGCGATTCCGCCGCGTGTGGATTTCACAAGTTGAGCGAACTCGCGCATGTGCTTGAAGATGTGCTCACCCCGCAGGTTGCGCAAGCGCGTGGAGCTGATCTCGCGGAGCTCGTCCTCGCTGCTGCGGATAGTTTTGGCACCATGCTCACCGCCTATCAACGCAACGCCGACCCGCCTCCTGTCGAAGCACTCCACGTCATGATCCGCAAATTGCTGGACGAACCCACTCCTGCAAACCACGATCCCTCTGCGCCACTTCAATTGCCCGCGCAGTTTGCCTGGACGGAATACGAGCAGCTCATGATTTCTGAAGCTGTGCATCGCGGCGAGATCGTCTACAATATCGCGCTCCGCATCGATCCCAATAGCTTGATGCGCGCGGCCGCTTTCCAGCTCATTCGAAACGTTCTTCACGGCAGCGGCACCGTCATCGCTTTGCGCCCCGAAGACAACTTGGCCGCCGCAACCGTGGAGATTGTCGAAGCCGCCCTCGCGACCTCCCAGCCAGAGGAGAGACTTCTACAGCGCTGCCGGATTCCCTCGATCGTTTCCGACGTGCGTCTCGAACGTGCTGCCACCGCGGAGGCATCCGAGCATGAATTGCTCGGTGATGTCTTGGAGGCGCAAGCCGCGAGTTCTATGGCCGCCGCCGCCGAGCCCGGCGAAATCGGAGCCTCTGCCAAACGAGCCATTTCCGGTTCTGCCGCGAATGTCGTTGCCGAAAGCACGCTTCGTGTCGATGCTACCCGCATCGACGCGGTTATGAATCTTGTCGGCGAATTGATCATTGGAAAGTCCATGCTCAATCGCACGCTCACCGAATTTGACCAGAAGCATGCGCGGGACCCCCTGCGCGCCAAACTTGCGGACGCCATGGCGTTCCAGGCCCGCATTCTCGATGAGCTTCACAAGTGTGTCCTGAAAATCCGCATGGTGCCCGTCGAGCAACTCTTCCGCCGCTTCCCGCGCGTCGTTCGCGACGTTGCCAAGCAATGCGGCAAGGATGTGGCCCTGGAACTTTCTGGCCAGAACACCGACCTCGACAAGGGCATTCTGGACTCTCTTTCCGAGCCGCTCATGCATCTTGTCCGCAACTCTGTTGATCATGGTATCGAGCCGGCAGATGAGCGCCTGACTGCCGGCAAGCCCGCGCGTGGCACCGTCTATCTCAACGCTTTTCATCAGGGCACCCAGGTCGTCGTAGAAATCCGCGACGATGGCCGGGGCATCGATCCCGCGCGTTTGCGCGCCCAGGCCGTTGAACGCGGAATTCTGAAACCTGCCGAAGCGCAGCGTCTCACGGAGCAGGAGACTCTTAATCTTATTTTCGAGTCCGGCTTGAGCACCGCTTCCGCGGTTACGGAAGTGTCTGGCCGTGGCATCGGCATGGATGTCGTTCGAACCGTCCTCGACCGCCTCAAGGGAACCGTCCAAGTTTCTTCGAAAATGGGCTGCGGCACGACCATTCAGCTTCGTGCCCCGCTCACTCTTGCCAGTATCCAGACGTTGCTTTTCCGCGTTGGCGGCCGCCTGTTCGCTGTCCCGCTCTCTTCCGTTGTGGAAATCACCCGCATCACGGACCCGGAAATCCATCGTGTCGACCAGCGTGAAGTGCTGCGTCTTCGCGAGCAGATTCTCACGCTCGTTCGGCTGGATCATCTCAGCCGTTTGCACAGCATCGACACTCAGCCCGTTCGAAAGAAGCATTTCGTCATCGTCATCGGCGCTTCCGAAAAGCGCTTTGGCCTCGTCGTGGATAGCCTGGTCGGCGAAGAAGAACTGGTGATTAAAGCCCTCCCCGCCGAAATTATCTCCAGCGACCTGGTCAGCGGCGCTTCCATTCTCGGTGACGGCACGGTTGTTCTTATTTTGAATGTGCCCGCGGTCCTTTCTCGTCTCTCTCGCTCCGTGCCGATTGGAGCGATCGCATGAGTGAACGCATTCGTGTTCTCGTCGTCGATGATTCCGCTCTTATGCGCAAGCTGATTCCCGCCATCCTGGCGCGCGAATCTTCCATCGAGGTTGTTGGCACCGCCATGGACGGTGCGTTCGCCTTGAAAAAGATTGAGGAATTGCAGCCGGATGTCGTGACCCTGGATCTGGAGATGCCGCGCATGGACGGCATGGAAACGCTGCGCCTGATCATGAAGCGCGCTCCGCTGCCCGTCATTCTCTTCAGCACTCATTCGAAAGAGGGCGGCTATGCCACCTTCAAAGCCCTCGCCCTGGGCGCCGTCGATTTTCTCGCCAAGCCCAAGGATGCGGCTATCGGGCACCTTGAGGAAATCGCCGATCAGCTCATCGCCAAAATTAAAGTCGCCAAACGCGCCTCTGGCCGCAAACTTCCCCCTGCCGTCGTCGGGGAAGAGCCGTCCGCGCCGAAAAAAGGATCCCGCACCGCGTTGCCGCCTCGCCGCGTCATCGTCATTGGCATTTCCACCGGCGGTCCAAACGCTTTGCAATTTGTTTTGTCGCAAATCCCCGCGGATTTTCAATCCACCATCATTATTGTCCAGCACATGCCCGAAGGCTTCACGGAAATGTTTGCCAAGCGCCTCGACGAATGCTGCGCTCTTGAAGTTCACGAAGCGCGCTCCGGCGATCTATTGCTGTCTGGCCGTGTTCTGATTTGTCCGGGGAATCGCCACATTATGGTTCGCCGCATGCCTCGGGGCAGCATGGTGGTTCTCTCCGACGGGCCGCCAGTCAATGGACATCGCCCGTCCGCGGATGTACTTTTCCATTCCGTCGCGCAGGAGTTCGGCCTCACCGTCGTCGGCGTGTTGATGACAGGCATGGGCGATGACGGCGCCGAAGGGCTCGGTGCGATCAAGGCCGCGGGCGGAATGACCATCGCGCAGAGCGAAGATACCTGCGTGGTCAGCGGCATGCCGCGCGCCGCAATCCTAAAAGGCTACGCCAACAAAAGAACGACAAAAATGAAAGGACCCCCGTTTCTTCCCATCGCTCATGAAAGCGAGTGCGGGGATAAGGAGAAGGCCATGAAACAGTTCGCCGCTCTACTTCGAAAAGACAATCAGCCGGTTCGCTACCTGGTGGTAGACGATTCCGTCTTCGCGCGCAAAAATCTCATCAAAATGATCGAGATGTTCGGCGGCGAAGTCGCCGGAGAAGCTGGAGATGGCCTGACCGCCATCGCCGAATTCAACCGCACTACTCCGGACATCGTGCTCATGGACATCACCATGCCGCAGATGGAAGGGATCGAGGCGGTCGAGCGCATCGTGCGACAGCACCCCAGCGCGCGCATCGTCATGGTCTCGTCCGTGGGATACCAGGAGAATATCCTGGCGGCGCTCCAGAAGGGCGCGAAGCATTTCGTGCAGAAGCCGGTGAAGCCGGAAGTGCTGTACGAAATTCTCCGGTACGTGCTCAGCGACGATCCCAACGCCGTTGGCTCGCCTGTGGCGCTCGCAGGAGAACACCGCTCATGAGAATGGAATTGATCCAGCCGTTCATCAGCGCCGCGGATGCGGTTTTCGCGGAGTCGTTGCAAGCGCCCACGAATATCGTGGACCTCTCGATGGATGAGGATGCCTATCGCCGCAAAGGTGTCGCCGCGCTCATCGCCATCAAGGGCGACATTGAAGGGCGAGTGATTCTCGATCTCTCGCAGGAAGTGGCGATGAAAGTGGCCAGCCAGCTAGCAGGCTCGGAAGTCGAAGCCAGCGAGCAAGTGGTGAAAGAAACGGTTTGCGAGATGGCCAATATGATCATCGGCAATTCGGTGACGCTGCTCAACGACCAGGGATTTCATTTTAAAGTGTTTCCGCCGGAAATCCACATGGACGAAACGGGGCTGGCGGGCAGCGCGGACACGGAAGCGCTGGTGATTTGCATCGAGACGCCTTGCGGAGAGATTTACCTGAACATCGCCATGCACTACCTGCATCGTCGCCGCAAAGAGCGCAACGCTGCCCCGGCGCTCGACTGAGCGACTGGAGCTCCAAAATGGGAAGAATACCCCCACACCCCCGGTGTTTTCGTAAGACTGAGAAACAAAGTAGATAAGTCGAGGCAACGTACCGGTATTGAGGTACGACCAGTGGGACGCCCATGGCATCCCCTCCCCCCGGTTTTTTGTAAGTGTTGCATCTAAAGAGTTTAGCTTGACCCGTAAGTCTTTTGTTTGCCACACTTGCGGGGAGGTCCATAAGTGTTGCAGCTAAAGGACTTAAAGCAAGAGTGGGCAGTGACCCGACAGGGGCGGGCGCGTCCCCCTCCCCCGCCATGTTCTTGTAAAAGATTGTAGCGTATAGGTTTAAGGGGTGGGGGTCGGCAAAAGGATTGAAGGGTAAGGAGTTAGGGTTCAACGGCGTTGAAATGTTTGCAGGTTGAAGGTTGGAATGTTGGGGAAGCCGACGACCCAAGCATGTTGAACCTTGGAAGGTTTGCTGGTTTGAAGGTTGAAGGAAAGAGACGACCGGAGAAAGAAGGAAAGGAAAGAGCCCTTCGAGACTCAGGGTAAACGGGCGGGGATGGGATCCGACAAACACGGGAGAGAATAGCAGGAAGTAGTCTGCGTGTCAATGTATTTCTTGGCTATCATTCGAACGGGGATGTAAGTCGTTGGAAGGTTTGCAGGTTACAAGGTTGAAGGTTGAATGCGAGCGCAAAGAGGGGAGCGGGAGATCGGGATGGGAGGCGGGGTGAACGGCTTCCGCGGACGCGAGACGAGCTAAGCAAAGTCAAAAGCCCCACGCTTTCAAAAACGTTTCCTCCGAAGCAGCACCGAAAGCCGACCCTACTCGCTAACTACTATGAAGAAACAGATTACGAATAGAAGCAAGGAAGAAGCAAGGAGCCACCAGCGAGATGAGCCTTTCGCAGCGAAAGCGGAGGGTAACGCAACGATGAATGGGAGAACGGTCCATCGAGCCCACGCGCCTAGGACTTTGGGTTCGCGCCCGATGCGAGGCCAGGCCCAATATGCGACAAAAAGGCCTAACTGAGTAAGTATCGCGAGGAGTGCCGCACC
>WNGP01000716.1_pt1 | contig 26318 bp, 26 predicted proteins | sample 5407671 | NCBI WGS metagenome assembly WNGP01 (sample SAMN13153381, study PRJNA577476) | soil metagenome | isolation source: 40 cm soil or saprolite under Garry oak tree replicate 2 | place: USA:California | collected 2016-06-15
ACGCGCTGCTTCACCAACCCGACTCGGCCGTACAGTGGCTGCGCCGCGTGTCTGACGGCGGCATGCCCTGCTATCCACTCTTCGCCAGCGATCAGTTCCTCAACAACATCCGGAACGATCCGGGATTCCAGACTTTCCTACGAGAGCAAGGGGATCAGTGGGAGCGATTCCGGACGCTGCTCTAGAGCGTCACCGCCGCCATCGTCTGTTTCACCCCGTCGGCTGACTTCTTCAATGCGGCCTTCTCGTCCGATGTCAGCTCGACCTCGATGATTTGCTCGAGGCCCTTGCTCCCGAGTTTACACGGCACGCCGCAGTACATCCCCGACAATCCGTACTCGCCCTCGAGCCAGGCGGCACACGGCAGCAGCCGCTTCTGATCGAGCGCGATCGACTCGACCATCTGCACGACGGCCGACGAAGGCGCGTAGTAGGCTGATCCGGTCTTCAGGAAAGCAACGATCTCGGCCCCGCCGTTCCGCGTGCGGTCCACGATCTTGTCGAGCTTGGCCTTGTCGAGGAGCTGCGTGACGGGGATGCCGGACACGGTCGTGTAGGAGATCAGAGGAACCATCGTGTCGCCGTGGCCGCCGAGCACCATCGCCTGAATGTCCCGTACGGAAACATCGAGCGCCTCGGCCAGAAACGACCGGTAGCGCGCGGTATCGAGCACCCCGGCCATGCCGATCACGCGCTCGCGCGGGAATCCGGTGACCTGCTTGGTGACCCAGCACATCACGTCGAGCGGATTGGACACGACGACGACGATCGCCTTGGGACAATGCTGCTTGATCTGCTGCGACACCTGCTTGACGATATCGGCGTTGGTGCGAACGAGGTCGTCGCGGCTCATCCCCGGCTTGCGCGCGATGCCGGCGGTGACGACGACCACCTCAGATCCGGCGGCCGGTCCGTAGTCGTTCGCGCCCACCACGCGGGTATCGAAGCCCTCGATGGGCGCCGATTCCCATTGGTCGAGGCCTTTGCCTTGCGGGACGCCTTCGATGACATCGACGAGGACGACAGTGCGGGCGAGTTCTTTTTCGGCGAGGCGTTGAGCGGTGGTGGCACCGACATTCCCGGCGCCAACGACGGTGATTTTGGCGAGCATGGTGCGGGGAAGTTAATGAGTATGTGGTAGGGGCGCAGCATGCTGCGCCCCTACCCGAAACCGCCCCGTTCCTGCTTCACCCTCCACGCGTGTGCATTTCTCGATGTGGATCCGCACGCAGTCCTTCCACCTGAAACAACGGAGCGCGATTCACGAGACCAAACCGAGCCTCGGCGCCGCGGTCGGTTCGGCCGCGCCAGGTCGAGGCGATCAGAGCCGCGAGCTCCGCGTCACTGGCGCCGCTCCGTAACGGTTCGCGCAGATCGGTGCCCCGCTCGGCGTAGAGACACAGAAACCAGGTGCCGTCAGCCGTCAGCCGGCTGCGATCGCACGAACGGCAGAATGGCGCCGACGTCGACGCGACGATCCCGAATGTGGTGCCGTCGAGCAGCCGGAAGCGCTCCGCAGGCGCGCATGTGTCTCCACCGCTCACAGGAGCGATCGATCCGTAGCGCGCCGCGAGCACTTCCAGGATCTCGCGCTGGGAAACCACTTGCTCGGCAGTCCAGCCCGTGGCCCCGCCCACATCCATGTACTCGATGAAGCGCAGTTCGGCGTCCTGGCTCCGGGCAAATTCGATCAAGTCGACGACCTCGTCGTCGTTCACGCCCCGCATGACGACGGTGTTGAGCTTGAGCGGGAAACCGGCCGCGCGAGCGGCCGCGATCCCGGCCAGGACGTCGGCATGCCGGTCGCTGCGCGCCAGAGCGCGCATCCGCTCCGGCCGGAGGGTGTCCAAGCTGACGGTGATCCGGCCCAGACCCGCCTGGCGCAACGCCGCGGCCTGCTTCGCCAGAAGCAGGCCGTTTGTCGTCATGGCCAGATCGCGGATACCGGTGTTCCCCGCCAGCATTCTGGACAGCGCGGGCAAATCGTGGCGCAACAGGGGTTCGCCGCCCGTGAGCCGTACCTTCGCTACGCCCAACGCCGTAAACACGCCCACCAGGCGTGCGATTTCCTCAAATGTCAGAATCGACTGCTTGGGGAGCCAGACGTATTCCTGTTCGGGCATGCAGTAGCGGCAGCGCAGATTGCACCGGTCGGTCACCGAGACTCGGAGACTGCCTAGCGGGCGGCGGAGGCTATCGGTGATCATGGGCCTCGACCCATTGTTCGCTGCCGTCGCCACGGAGCTCCTTTTTCCAGACCGGCAACCGCTTTTTCACTTCTTCGATCGTGTAGCGGCACGCGGCGAACGCTTGCTCGCGGTGCGGCGCCGCCGCCGCGATCGCGATGCTCGCCTCACCGGCAGGAATGAGTCCCAGCCGGTGCTGCAAGGTCACACGCGCTTCCGGCCACCGCTCGAGGGCGTCGGCCAGGATTCGCCCGATCTCCTCGAGCGCCATCGCCTCGTAGGCCGAGTAGTCGATGCCGGTGATGTCGGCGTCGTTGCGCACCGTGCCGAGGAATACGGATGTGCCGCCGCGCTCCGGCCCCTGGACTTCGGTTAGGAGATCGGCCACTTCAATCCGGTGACGCGTGAGATGCATCATCATCCGCCCGAGAGTGGCGGAAGCAACGCAACTTCGTCGCCTTCGGTGACGGAGGTATCGAGTTTGACCTGACGGCGGTTCAACGCGGCGAGCGGCCGCGTGGGCATCGCCTGAGTGCCCGGAAAGACTTCGCGGACGCGTGCGATCACATCGCTGACCGTCGCCGGAGTGGACACGGTGACTGCCGACGAATCGCAGCCGGCCAGCTCGGCATATCGCGCGAAGAATCGCACCGACACTTTGGCCATGGTCCGATTATAGCCCCGACGCCAGGCCCTGCCAGATCTTGGCCTGCTTCGGGGTTGGATGCGCGGCGCGCTCCAGGGTGACGCGCGACGTCGAGTGCTCCTGCACGGTGGCGTTCAACGTCAGTGTGCGGCCCGATCGTTGCACCGCGATCGTGAGCGGCTGGCCGGCCTTGCCGCGATACCGCGTCCGGTAGTCGCCTCCCCAATCGTGATCCGGCGTCACCGGGACGCCGCCGATGTTGGTGAGCAGATCGCCCGGCTGCACGCCGGCGGCCTCCGCGGAGCTGTTGGGGGAGACTTGCTGTACCACGATGCCGCCGGTCGGCGTCGTGCCGGTCGAGAGTCCGACGAACGGGCTTGTGACGATCTGGCGATGGAAGGCGAGCCCCGCTTTCTCGAACACCGTCTCATAGGGCAGCGAATCGCGGCCGTCGATATAGCGGCGATAGAACGTGTCGGCGTCGGGCATCCCGGCCCCGCGCAGCTCGCTCAAGAGATCGGCGGTCGAGAATCCCTTGGTCTGGCGGTAGTAGCGCGTGTACAGCGCACGCATCACCTCGTCGAGATTGTGCGCGTTATCGGTCGCGTCGCGGATCGAGATGTCGAGCAAAAAGCCGAGCAGCGACCCCTTGGGATAGTAGAGCTGCGAGCTGTTGACGTAGACCTCGTGGATCCACGTCGCCTCACTGCCATCCTCGACGCTCCAGGGCTCGGGGGCCTGCTCCACCTGGTCCATGTTGGTGACGGCATTCGCGAGGAACTGATCGGGCGTCCACAACCCCGCGCGCAAGTTGGTGAGATCCGCATAGTAGTCGGTCACGCCCTCCGACCACCACAACAGCGGCGTGTACTGCTCGGCGTGATAGTCGTACGGCCACATCTCGGCGGGCCGAATCCGTTTCACATTCCATAGATGGAAGAACTCGTGCGACAGCAGCGGATACATGAAGTCGCCGAGCGTGCCGGCGGCATCGGCGAAGGCGAGGGCCGGCATGATGTCGTACTGGGAGGAGCTGTGCTCGAGCCCGCCGCCGAAGTCGATCGGCCCGTGGATGACGTTGAAGAAGACGGTGTACTCGTCGTACGGCGTGTCGCCCATGATCCGGTTCTGGACCGGCGCCATCTTCGCGACGCCGTTGCGAAGGTTGCGCGCGACTGCCGGCGTGTAATCGGTCGCCGGCCACACCGCGATGCGAATCCACTTCCCGTCCGCCTGCAATGAATCGAGGCTGTAGCGCCCGACGAACGTCATGGCATCGGCGAGCTCGTGGTAGTCGCCGGCGCGATAGACGCCGTTCGCCGGACCCTTGAGCGCTGTCGTCACCTGCCATCCCGCCGGCAGCCGAAACCGCACTTCAGCAGGACGTCCGAGCTGTCCCTCTTCGAACATGAACAGATTCGTGCCGAGGAATTGCCCGAAGTCTTCCGCGGTGCGCGCAACGGAGAGATCGATCGTGTCGGGCGAGTAATCAAAGGCGACCGTCACGCGGTCGGTCCTGCCGGTGACGACGCGCCACGTGTCTTTGTCGGCGCGGTCCCATCGCAGCGCCTGCCCGCTCGCGTTCTTGGCGCCGAAGCCGTGGACGTAGCGCGCGTAGTTCTGGATCTCGTAGTTGCCTGGACTCCACGCGGGCAACGAGACGAGCAACGTGTCTTTGCCGGTCGTTGGAAATTCCGCGTTGACGTGGAACGTCCTCGGGGTCAGGGAGATTTCGTAGCGCACCGTCTGCGCGCCGAGCGGCGGGGCGAGCAGCAGTGTGAAGGCGAGGCAGCCGGTGAAACGACGCATCATCACTCCGGGCAAGCAGTTGAGAGATACTTAAAACTAGAACGGCCTCGGCGTGAGCGCCGAGGCCGTGTCCAAGTCGTCATAGGGCAGCGTCTTAGGAGGAAACGCGCTCGCTCGCGTCGGCGACCATCGCACGCAACTCCTTGCTGGGCTTGAAGACAGGCACCGGACGCGCGGCGACTTCGACTGGATCACCAGTCCTCGGGTTACGCGCCATCCGTGTTTTGCGCTGACGGATTTTGAACGTGCCAAATCCGCGTACCTCAATGTTATGCTGCTCAGCCAGCGCGGCTTTGACGGCGTCGAGGAACGAGTCCACGACCCGTGCACAGTCCTTTTTTGAAATGAGGGGACCGGCGGTACGAGCGATTTGCGCGGTGACCTTTTCGACCAGATCGGCCTTCGTCATTGGTCCCCCCGAAACCTTTCCGGGTCAAAGTCGGGGGCTATCATACGAGCTTACTTATTTAGTGTCAAGAGCTTGTAGGAATTGTTGAAAGTGTCCCTGGGCGTCATGTGGGCCCGGCGAGGCCTCCGGATGGTACTGAACGGCAAAAATCGGGTACTCGCGGTGCTTGATCCCTTCGACGGTCCCGTCGTTGAGGTTAAGGTGGGTGACCTCAAGCGACTTCGCGCCCGGAACGCCGCCCGTCTCGCCCCGGACTGCAAATCCATGGTTCTGTGAGGTGATAAGTATTTGTCCTGTAGCAATATCGCGAACTGGATGATTGCCGCCCCGATGGCCGTAGGGCAGCTTCACCGTTTCCCCGCCCATTGCCAGACCGAGCAATTGGTGACCGAGACAGATCCCGAAGATCGGCAGCTTCCCGTCGGCGAGCGTCCGAATTGTATCGATCGCGTAACCCACGGCCGCGGGGTCGCCGGGCCCGTTCGACAAGAAAACGCCATCGGGTTTGAGGGCTCGCACCTGCTCGGGCGTAGTCGCCGCCGGGACGACGGTGACCCGGCACCCGTGTTGCACGAACAGCCGCAGAATGTTGCGCTTCATCCCGAAGTCGAATGCCACGACGTGTTGTGTCGCGTCCGCCGGGCCTTCGCTGTACGCGCTCGGGATCGTCGCTGCGCTTGCCAGGTCGAGGCCGTTCATCGATGGCGAAGCGGCGAGCGCCGCCTTGATCGCGTCGGTCGGTTTATCGCCGAGGGCGAGCACACCGCGCATCGCCCCGCGGGAGCGGATGTAGCGGGTGAGCTGACGGGTGTCGACGTCGGCGACGAGCGGCACCTTTGCGCCGGCGAGCCAGTCGAGCAGCGTGCCGGTCGAGCGCCAATTCGATGGCGTCGCGGACAGCTCGCGCACCACGACGCCGACGACCCGCGGCCGATCTGACTCCACGTCTTCCGGATTGATGCCGTAATTGCCGATCATCGGCGCGGTCATCACGACGATCTGGCCGAGGTAGGAGGGGTCGGTAAACACCTCCTGATATCCGCTCAGATTTGTGGTGAAGACGACTTCTGCGTATGCCGGTTCAAATGCGAGTGGCGCCGTTCCGGGGAACCACGCGCCGTCCTCCAGGAGGACGTAGGCGGGTGCTGGACTAGGGCCGGCGATTGCTCGGACGCGGAGTCGCCGGGGCTGCTGCGGGAGGCGCCGTCGGCTGCGTTTCGATCGGGAGCGGCGTCGGCGCCACGGGCGTGGGGTTCTGCCCCTGGCCCTCGAGCACCGAGCGAACCTGTGTGGCGGACTGTGACATGAACGTCAGCACCAGCGCGAGAAACAAAAAGATCCCGGCGGTCCACCACGTGACCTTCGTCAGCAGCGTCGTCGCCTGACGGCCGCCCATGATGGTCTCGGTGCCCGCGCCGCCCCCCATGGAGGCGAGCCCGCCACCCTGCCCCGCCTGCAGCAACACGGCGACGGCGAGGATCAGCGAGTCGAGGATCAGGATGCCAACGAGGATTCCGTACATGCGCGGGGCAAGATACCTAGGCTACGGTGGTGCGCACAAGTTGCGCCCAGCTTCTGGCGTCGAGCGACGCGCCGCCCACCAGCACGCCATCCAGCTCGTGCTGGGCTAAGAGCTCGGCGGCGTTCTTCAGGTTGACGCTTCCACCATAGAGAATCACGAACGGCGCGGCCGTGACCGCTCGGGTTTTGAGCCACTCCCGAATGACCCGGTGGACTTCGGCGGCATCTTGGGGCGTCGCGTTGCGGCCGGTGCCGATCGCCCAGACCGGTTCGTAAGCGATCGTCACACGTGCCTTGCCGTCGCGCTTCCCCAGCGCGGCCTCGAGCTGGCGAGTGACGACCGCCATCGTGTCGCCGGCCTCGCGTTGCTCCAACGTTTCCCCAACGCAGAGGACCGGTTGGAGATCGGCCGCGAGGGCCGCGCTCACTTTCTTGCCCGTCTGTTCGTCCGTCTCGCCAAACACATGGCGCCGTTCGGAGTGGCCGATGAGCGTGAGGCGGGCGCCCGCCTGCTTGGCGAGCGCGCCGGAGGTTGCGCCGGTGAACGCGCCTTTAGGTTCCCAGTAAATGTCCTGCGATCCGGCCAGCACGTTGCGATGGCCCGCGATGCCCTGCGCGACTGTCTCGAGCGCAACGGCCGGAGGGAAGAACCAGACCGATCGCTCGAGCGCGATCTCACCGGCCGCAAAGAACGCGCGTAAGTACTCGCGGGCTTCTACCGGGCCTACGTTCATCTTCCAGTTGCCTGCAAAGACGAGCGGCCTCACTTGTCCTCCAGCGCCGCCACGCCCGGCAGCTCCTTCCCTTCCAGGAACTCGAGCGACGCGCCGCCGCCGGTCGAAATGTGCGTGAGCTTGTCCTCCATCCCCGCGACGGCGGCGACCGAGTCCCCGCCTCCGACGACCGTCACGGCACCCTTCTTCCCGGCCTCGACGAGGGCATTCGCAATCGCGCGCGTGCCGGCGTCGAACGGCGGCGTCTCGAACACGCCCATCGGCCCGTTCCAGAAGATCGTCTTGGCCCGGAGCAACCGGGCGCGGAAGTCGTGCTGCGTCGCCTCGTCGATATCGAAGACCGCCCAGCCCTTCGGGATGGCGTCGACCGCCACCGCGCGGTTTTCCGTGGCGCGCTCGAGCGATGGAGCGATCACGGCCCCACGCGGCAGGATCAGCTTCTTGCCACTGGTTGCGAGCAGGTCTTTGGCAAGCGCAATACGGTCCGGCTCGACGAGCGAGGTCCCAACCTCCAGCCCCAAGCCTGCGAAGAATGTGCACGCCATCGCGCCACCGATCAGCAGCTCGTCGACACGCGGCAACAGGGATCGAATCACGTCGATCTTGCCGGAGATCTTGGCGCCGCCCAGCACGGCGACAAAGGGATGCTTGGGGTTGGTCAGGAGCTCGCCCAGGTACTGGAGCTCCTTTTCCATCAGGAATCCGGCGACCGCCGGCTTGAGGAGGAGCGCCACCGCGGCGGTGGACGAGTGCGCGCGATGCGCCGAGCCGAACGCGTCGTTGACGTACAGGTCGCCCAGCGCCGCGAACGTCTTGGCGAGCTCGGCGTCGTTCTTTTCCTCACCGGGCCAGAACCGCGTGTTCTCGACCAGCGCGACCCCGCCGCGCGGCAGCCGCCGCGTGGCAGTGACTCCGGCCGCGGGATCGGGAATGAATTCCACGGGCGCGCCCAGCAGTCGCTCGAGGTCCCGGACGATCTGTTTGAGCGAGTACTGCGGGTCAGGGCCGCCCTTCGGCCGGCCGAGGTGCGACAGCAACACGACGCGCGCGCCCTTGTCTCGCAGATACTGAATCGTCGGCAACGAGGCGCGCAGCCGCGTGTCGTCGGTCACCTTCCCGTTCTTCAGCGGGACGTTGAAGTCGACCCGTACGAGCGCGCGCTTCCCATCCAATGCCTGAGAGGGAAGGTCTCGGAGGCTTCGTTTGGTGAGAGACACGTACCGTCCCTTACCGTCCTTTACCGTCCCTTACCGTCGGGTTCCGAGGTAGGCGAGCAGGTCGACGCAGCGCGACGAGTAGCCCATCTCGTTGTCGTACCACGACGAGACATGAACCAGCGTGCCGTCGATGACGGCGGTGGACATGCTGTCCACAACGCTCGAGAACAGGCTGCCGATGTAGTCCACGGAGACGAGCGGCTCGTCGCTCACGTCGAGGATGCCCTTCAGCGGTCCCGCGGCGGCGGCTTTCTTGAACGCGGCGTTCACCGCTTCGACCGTGGTGGGGCGTTCGACCTCCGCGGTGAGATCGACGATCGAGACGTCGGGCGTCGGCACGCGCAGCGAGACGCCATCGATCTTGCCCTTCACCTCCGGGATGACGAGGCCCGTCGCCTTCGCGGCACCCGTCGTCGTGGGAATGATGCTGAGTGCGGCGGCCCGGGCGCGTCGCAGGTCCTTGTGCGGCAAGTCGAGAATCTGTTGGTCGTTGGTGTAGCTGTGCACGGTCGTCATGAAGCCGTGCTTGAACCCGAAGTTATCCATCACGACCTTGACGACCGGCACGAGGCAGTTGGTGGTGCACGAGGCGTTCGAGATGATGTGGTGCTTGGCGGGATCGTACTTCTCGTTGTTCACGCCCATGCAGATCGTGATGTCCTCACCCTTGGCGGGCGCCGAAATCACGACCTTCTTGGCGCCGGCGGCGAGGTGCTTGGACGCGCTTTCCTTGTCGGTAAAGCGGCCGGTGCTTTCGAGCACGAACTCGACGCCGAGATCCTTCCAGGGGAGCTTCTCGGGTTCCTTGATCGCCGAGACCTTGATCGTTTTGCCGTTCACGATCAGCACGTCGCCCTTCGCCTCGACCGTGCCGGGAAAGCGTTTGTGGACGGAGTCGTACTTCAGCAGATGGGCCAGCGTTTTGGTATCGGTGATGTCGTTGACGCCGACGAACTCGATCTCGGTTTGCTTCGCCATGGTGGCCGCGCGCAATACGTTGCGGCCGATTCGTCCGAACCCGTTGATCCCTACCCGCACTGCCATGACTGCTCCTTAGGTGAAGTCTGGAATTGCGGCGCGCGCGAACGTCACGCCCTCGACCCGCGTCGCGCCGGCCTGCTCTAACGCTCGCGCTGCTTCAGCGAGCGTAGCCCCCGTGGTGAACACGTCGTCGACAATGATCAATGTCCAATGCTCGATGATCATTGAACATTGGTCATTCGCGACAGCGAAAGCTGCGCGCACGTTCGCCAGACGCGTGTCCGGTGTCAACGCCGTTTGCGTCGGCGTCTCCCGCGTGCGAACGAGCAGGTCAGGAATCACGGGAATTCGCCACTGTCGGGCCAGCGCGCGCGCCAGCACCGCACTCTGATTGTAGCCCCGTGTGCGCAAGCGCTTTGTGGCGAGAGGAATCGGGATGAGCACCGACGCTCCGTCGGCCGGGGACTGCCGTTTCCGCATCGCGGTTGCCAAGTCGTCGGCGATCCGCGGCAGGCCGCCGTACTTCAGGGCGTGGACGGCGGGCCGGGCGTACGCATCGAGCCACACCGCGGATCGCACCGATCTGAGCGCGGCCGGCCACGCGACGCACAGCCGGCAGGGGCCGAAGTGGGGCTCGGGCTGGCCGCACCGCTCGCACCAGGGTGGCCGCACCGCGCGCCACCGCTGCCGGCACAGCGGGCAGACGATCCTGGCGGCATCGCGGGTATTGAGCAGACCGTGACAGATGAGACACTCCGCAGGAAGGAGAAGCTGTTCAACCGCGGAGCGCACGCACGACAGCGGCACGCATCACCTCGACTGGGGCATCGGCGCCGGGAAAGAAGCGCTCGAACGCGGCTGCCCCCTGCTGCACCAGCATCTCCCGGCCATCGGCGGCCTCGATGCCCCGCTCGCGAAGGGCGTGGACCCACCGCGTCTCCCGCGGAGCGTACACGAGGTCGAGTGCCCGCTGCACGCCGGGGATGTGATTGATGTCGACGGGCAGCGGATCGTGACCGGCAAGACCCAATGGGGTGGCGTTGATCGCGACGTCCACCTCGATCGGCCCGGTGGCGACCGTGGTGGGCACGCCAATGCCCCTCGCCCAGGCCGCGAACGCCTTCGCGCGCGCGCCGTCGCGCGAGCGCACGAACAGCGTGGCGCCGCGGTCCGCCGCGGTCACCGCCGTCGCGCGCGCCGACCCCCCGGTTCCCACCACGAGCCACCGTTCTCCTTTTCGCGCCGCGCCGATTCGGTCGAGCGCCGCGGCGACGCCGGACACATCGGTGTTGTCGCCGACGAGCGCTCCGTCCTCAGTCCAGAACGTATTGCACGCGCCGACGCGGGCGCAGACATCCGTTTTCCGCGCGACGGATCCTTCGACTGCTTCTTTATGCGGGACGGTGACGTTGCCGGCGCCCCCGGTCGCCGCCTGCATCGCGAGGAAGGCGGGCAGGGATTCGGGCGTGACGCGCAGCGCGACGTATACCGCGTCGAGGCCGAGCGCACGGCAGGCCGCGTTGTACATGGCGGGTGAGAGAGAATGGGCCACCGGGTCACCGATGACCGTGAGCAAACGCGTGTTAGCGCTGATCTCCACGCTTGCTCTCAGCGACGAGCCGGTCGGCGACGGCGGCCGTGAGCGACTCGAGCTCCTGGCAGGTATCACGATAGATGCCGAGATCCCCGCCGAAGGGATCGCTCACCTCGTCGCCGCCCTGGCCGGCGTACTCGCCGAGCACGAACACGCGACCCTCGCCCCCGAGCTCGTCGACGCGCGCGCGATGATGGCGGGCCATGGTGAGAATCAGGTCGGCGCGCTCGACCAGCTCCCGCGTCAACAGGCGGGCGCGGTGACCGGACAGGTCGAGCCCGCGCTCGAGCCCCACGAGATACGCGCCTTCGGATGCAGGCGCGCCATCCCACGCCCCCGTCCCCGCCGACGACACGGTCACCTCGATACCGCGCTCGGTGAGAGCGCGCTCGAGCAGTGACGCGGCGAGCGGGCTGCGGCAAATGTTGCCGGTGCAGACGAACAGGACGTGCTGGATCATGGCGCGAGCCGCCCGACGGCGCGGCGAAGCTCGTGGACGCTGAGCGTTCCTTCCCGGACGATCTCCGCCCGCGGCTTGGTGCAATCAACCACGGTCGAGGGGGGCCGGTTTCCCAGCACGCCGCCATCGAGTACGAGCAGCTGTCCGGCCGCCACCGCCGGCGCGAAGTCGCGGGCGATCGCGTCAGCCCCCGGCCCCGGCGGCTGGCCGGGCAGATTCGCCGAGGTGGACGTGAGCGGCGAGCCGAGCGCCGCGACCAATCGCGCGATCGCCTGGTGGGACGTCCACCGCACGGCGATCCCGCCATCCGGTCCGCGCAACATGTCCGGCAACCGGCCGGAGCCGCCGGGCAGGACGAGTGTCAACGGGCCGGGCCAGAATGCGCGCGCGAGAGCGTCGGCGGAGGCATTGAATGCCAGGCCGTGCGCCTCAGCCATACCGCGGTCGCTGATCAACAACAGAAAGGGCTTGCTGGCCGACCGCCCTTTCATCGCGGCGAGCGCCGCGACATCCGCTTGCACCGCGCGTGAGCCGAGACCGTACACCGTCTCGGTGGGATACGCGAGCAAGCCTCCCTTTCCCATATGCGTCACCACCTGCGGGATCGCAGTGGCAACATCCGCATCCGATTGAAACGGAATCGGTTTCAACGCAATTCACGAGCGAGAGCCTCGGCGATCCGGAAGTCGTCGGCTGTGGTAATCTTGACATTGTACGGCGAATCGGGAATCAACTCCACCGGAAACCCTGCTCGCTCACAGACCTCGGCGTCGTCGCTGGGCGCGCCACCGTTCGCGGCCGCACCGAGCTGCGCGTAGGCGGCGTTCAACATCTGCCGCGGGAATCCCTGCGGCGTCTGCGCGCGCCAGATGCGTTCCCGGTCTACGGTCCGCGTAATGCGCGGTGTGGCGCGTGGCGCGCCCTCGCCAATCTCCTTCAACGTGTCGGATGTCGGCACCGCGGCGACGGCGCCGACCCCCGCGCGCGCGCGCGTGATCACCGCATCGATCGTTTCGCGACTCACGAATGGCCGGGCCGCATCGTGGATCAGAATGATCGTGGCATCGGCGGGCAACACGCGGAGCCCCGCGCGCACCGAGTCCACGCGCTGCGCCCCACCGGGCACGAAGCCCAGCCGCTCACCGCGGAGCTTGCCGAGCCAGTCGGGCGGGCGCTCCACGTACCCGGGCGGCAGCGTCACAATGACCTGACGGACTTCCGGATGCCCGATGAACGCGCGCAAGGCGCGCAGCAGCATCGGCACGCCGAGGATCGGACGGAACTGTTTCGGCTCGCCGGGGCCCGCCCGCACGCCGGCCCCCGCCGCGACGACGACCACGCCGACGTCAGGCTGCGAGGCGGCGGGTGAGCTCACCGATTCCCTCCAGCCCGATGATCTCGAGCTCGCCGGCGGTGCCGCGCGAGCGGGCGGACAAGAACACGCGGCGAAAGCCCTGGCGTGCGGCCTCGGCGAGGCGTCGCTCCACGCCTGCGACGGGCCGGATCTCGCCGCCGAGTCCCACCTCGCCCAGAAAGAGCGCGTCGGCCGGCACGGGCCGGTCATGGACCGTCGAGACGAGGGCGGCGAGGATGGCGAGGTCGGTGGAGGGCTCGATGAGGCGCACACCTCCCGTGACGTTGACGAAGACGTCGAGGTTCCCGAACGGGAGGCCGCCGCGCCGCTCGAGCACCGCGAGCAGCAGCGCGAGGCGGCGATGATCGAGGCCAGTCGCCACGCGCTGCGGCGTGCCGAACCCCGCCTTCGAGGCGAGCGCCTGAATCTCGACGAGCATCGGGCGCGTGCCTTCCATCAAGGCCGTCACCGCGGAGCCGGAGGTACCGGTGCTGCGGCCCGCGAGGAACGCCGCGGCGGGGTTGGCGACGGGCTCGAGCCCGCTCCCCGTCATGCGGAACACACCGATTTCGTCCACCGACCCGAACCGGTTTTTCACGGCCCGCAGGATCCGGTGGTCGAGCGTCGCTTCGCCTTCGAAATAGAGGACGGTGTCGACGATATGCTCGAGCGTCTTCCGGCCCGCGATGCCGCCGCCTTTGGTGACGTGTCCCACGAGCAGCACGGCGGGACCGGATTCCTTGGCGAACCGCATCAGGCGGGCAGCGCATTCGCGCACCTGGCCGACGTTGCCGGGCGCGCCCTCGAGCTCTTCGGTATAGGTGGTCTGCACCGAGTCGAGCAGCACGACCCGGGATTGCAGCTGCGTCGCGTGATGCAGGATCGACTCGAGGCACTTTTCGCCCAGGACATGAATGCCGCCGGCGTTTTCTTCCAGACGGTCAGCACGCAGCCGCAGCTGGTCGGGTGACTCCTCGCCCGAGACGTACAGCGTCGAGACGCCCTGGCTCTCCAGGCGGGCGGCGCATTGCATCAGCAGCGTCGACTTGCCGATTCCCGGCTCGCCGCCGACGAGGATGACGGAGCCTGGAACGATTCCCCCGCCGAGAACGAAGTCGAACTCGGCGAGGCCGGTGCGCCAGCGGTCGACGGCTGTCCCAGCCACGTCGGATAGCCGGATGGGCGGATGGGCGGATGGAGCTTTGCGATCCGCCGATCCGCCGATCCGCCCAACCGCCTCTTCAACGAGGCTGTTCCACGCACCGCAACTATCGCAGCGCCCGCCCCACTTGGGCTGATCCGCCCCGCATTCTGTGCAACGAAAGACGGACTTGCCTTTAGACACGGCCAGCCTCCACCGGCGACTCCCGCGCGGTGTAGTTGTCGAATCGCGTGTACTCCTTCTTGAAGTGCAGCTTCACCATCCCGGTCGGACCGTTGCGCTGCTTGCCGACGATCACCTCGGCGAGGCCTTCGATGCTCTCGTTGGTCTTGGGATCGACGGGCCCGTCATAGAATTCCTGCCGGTAGATGAAGCACACGACGTCGGCGTCCTGCTCGATCGCGCCCGATTCGCGGAGGTCCGACAGCTGGGGCCGCCGGTGCTCGCCACCGCGCTGCTCCGGCGCGCGCGACAGCTGCGAGATCGCCACGACCGGGACGTCGAGCTCCTTGGCCAGCGCCTTGAGCGAGCGCGAGATGTAGGAAATCTCCTGCTGGCGGTTCTCGACGTCGCCCGGACCTTGCATCAGCTGCAGATAGTCGACGATCACGAGCGAAATATTGTGCTCGGATTTCAACCGCCGTGCCTTCGAGCGCATGGCGAGCGGCGTCAAGGAGCCGGAATCGTCAATCCAGATCGGCGCCGTGCCGAGCAAACCCGCCGCCCGCGCGAGCTTGGGATAGTCGTCATCCCGCAGCTGTCCGCGGCGCAGCCGTTGCGCATCGACCAGCCCCTCCGAACACAGCAGCCGCTGCACCAACGCGTCCTTCGACATTTCGATCGAGAAAAAGGCGACGCCCGTGTTGTGCTCGATCGCGGCGTGCTGGACGATGTTCAGCGCCAGCGCCGTTTTTCCCATCGACGGCCGGGCGGCGATAATGACCAGATCGGCACGCTGGAACCCCGCGGTCAGACGATCGAGATCGACGAACCCGCTGGGGACCCCGGTGACCGAGCCGGCCCCGGACTGGAGCTGCTCGATCCGCTCCATCGTCGGCCAGATGAGCTCCTTGATCCGGATGAATTCCTCGGCGCGGCGGAACTGCGCGACCTGAAAGACGCGGTGCTCGGCGTTGTCGAGCACCTCGCCGGCGGAGCCGTGCCCCTCATAGACGTCCTGAATGATCCCCGTTGCCGCTTCGACCAGGCGGCGGAGCACCGCCTTGTCCCGGATGATCTTGGCGTGGTACTCGACGTTGGCGGCGGTGGGCACGACGTCGATCAGCGCGGCGATGTACTCCATCCCGCCCGCGCGGTCGAGGTCGCCGCGGCGGCTCAGCTCGTCGCGCAGGGTGACGGGATCGATGACGTCACCGCGCTCGGTGAGCGCGATCATCGAGCGGAACAGCAGCCGGTGGCTTTCCTTGTAGAACATCGTGTCGTCCAGGATTTCGGCCGCTTTGAGGGCCGCATCCTGGTCGAGCACCATTGCGCCGAGGACCGCCTGCTCCGCGTCGTTGCTCCACGGAGTCTGGCGGCCGGCGAGCTCGCCTGCTCTGTCAGCGCTCGAGGAGGCGAGCTGCGATACGGACGTCATCCCAGGTTGGTCTCTTCCAGTTGGGGTTCCGGAGCAGCGCCGCCGGGTGATACGTGACGATCACAGGGGTGCCGCGGAACCGGTGAACCTGATTGCGCAATGAGCCAAGGGACTGTTTGGTGTTGAGCACGCTCTGCGCCGCCGTCCCGCCCATGGCGAGAATGACCTTCGGCTTCACGAGCTCGATCTGGCGGTGGAGGTAGGGGAGGCACGCCGCGATCTCGTCGTATTGCGGCAACCGGTTCTCCGGCGGCCGGCACTTCACGACGTTGCAGATGAAGACCTGATCGCGCGGCAGCTTGATTGCCTCGAGGATCTTGGTGAGCAGCTCGCCCGCCCGGCCGACGAACGGACGGCCCGTCTCGTCTTCGGTCTTGCCCGGCCCCTCGCCGATCACCACCAGGCGCGCGGTGGCCGGACCTTCGCCCGGGACGGTGTTGGTGCGGCGCTCGCACAGCTTGCACTTGCGACATTCCGCGATGAGCGCCGCGACGGCCGCGAGCGACTGGGTCTGCTGGATCGGATCGACCGCGAACAGGTCGCTGGACGGCGGGTCAAAGCTCAGGCCCGCAGGTGGAAGATCGGCGGCAATTTGGGTTTTCCCCGGGCTTGCGCCCGGGGTCAGAACTGCGGGAGCGGCTGTTGCTGTTTGGTTTTCTGACCCCGGACGCAAGTCCGGGGTGGGCGAGATGGTCGGGAGAATCACGGAATCTCCCCCCAAGAGCCGCTGCTGTTTTAAGTATTCCGCTGCCAGAGCCCGGCTGTCAGTCAAAGCGCCTCTTCCACGACGTCGAGGATGCGTTCGGCCACATCGCGCTTGGGTAGCAACGGCAAGTCGACTTGCGTACCGTTGCGTCCCAGGATCGTCACGCGATTGGTCGTGACCTCGAATCCGGCGCCGGGCTCAGTGGCGTCATTCAGGATCACGAAATCCAGCGCTTTATTCTGCATCTTGGACCGCGCGTTCGCGAGTCCGTTGCCCGTCTCCAGCGCGAACCCGACGACCACCATCCCCTTGCGCCGTTTGAGCGCGCCCAGTATGTCGGGCGTCGCTTCGAGCTCCACGGTCAACGCGCCGGCGCTCCGCGCGCGTTTCTTGTCGGCCGGACTCTTGGGCCGGTAGTCCGCGGGCGCGGCGCTCATGATGAGGGCGTCGGCGTTAGGGACCAGGGACTCGAGTGCGTGCTGCATCTCTTCCGTCGTCTCGACGCGGGTCATCGCAAGACCCGCCGGTGGCGTGAGCTCGGTCGGCCCGCTGACGAGCACGACGTCGGCGCCGCGCTCGCGCGCCGCCTCCGCCAGCGCGTAACCCATCCGACCGCTCGAAGGGTTCGTAATCACGCGCACCGGGTCGAGGTGCTCGCGCGTCGGTCCTGCTGTCACGACGACGTGCTTGCCGAACCACTTGCTCTTGTTGGTGTGCCCGACCAGCCGCTCGGCCGCGGCGAAAATGACGTCCGGCTCGCTCATGCGCCCCGGCCGCTCACTGGGCCCCTCGGCGAGCGCGCCGATCTCCGGCCCCACGAAGTGCCAGCCGCGCGCGGTGAGCGCGGTGATGTTTGCGGTGGTGGCCGGGTTCGCATACATCGCGTCGTTCATGGCGGGGGCCGCGAGCACGGGTCGATCGGCGCGCGCGAGCAGCAGCGCGGTCAACAGGTCGTCCGCCATCCCCATCGCGCAGCGCGCCAGGGTGTTGGCGGTCGCCGGCGCGAGGATGATGAGGTCGGCGTGTTTGGCGAGGTCGATGTGTGCCAGCGCGCGTCCCCGCTCCCACAGCGACGTGAGCACGGGGCGCCCCGTGAGCGCCTCGAACGTCAGCGGACGCACGAACTCGGCCGCCGCCGCCGTGAGCGCCACGTCGACCGTGGCGCCCGCTTCGGTCAGCCGGCGCGCCAGGATACAACTCTTGTAGCAGGCGATTCCGCCCGACACGCCGAGCACGACGTGACGGCCGGCGAACGGCATCAGGTTTCCTGCGAGCGCCGCCGCCGCACCAGGCGGTACTTGAGGCCGCCGCGGACGAGCTCGTCGAACGCGCGCGTGGTGAGCTTCTCCTCCCAATCCACTGACCGGTCGCGGGGGAAATCATTCACGAAGCGTGCGAACTTGGCGGCCACGAGGACGCCCAGGTACTTGTTCTGTGTCTGTCCTGCGACTTCTGCCGGTGTCACGATCCGCATTGCTCAGCCTTTCGGTTAGTGCAGCTCATCGTACAGTGTTCGGAGCATCCGTCCGTAATTCGTGATCCATTCAAAGTCTTTCTTGTCGCGCGTGCGTCCGCGGGCGCTATTCTCGTTCGCGATCGCGACCACCTGGGCGACCGCGGTCGTCAGATCGTCGTTCCGAATCCAGCGGTCGAACAGCGTCGCCTGCTGGAGCTCGTACTCGGCGCGGTCGAGCCGCCACCGGATCTGCTCGATCGACTCGCTCTTGCGCTGCCGCAGCCGCTCGAGCAGCACCCGCGGCTCGCTCGGCAGAATGAAGATCGACATCGAGCGCGGCGGGGGATACTGCTCACGCACCTGCCTCGCGCCTTCGACTTCGATGTCCAGCAGCACGTGCCTGCCGGCGCTCAAGACCTTGTCGACTTCCCGCTTCAGCGTGCCGTAGAGCTCGCCGCCGTACTCCGCGTACTCGAGGAACTCTGCCGCGCCCACGGCCTCGAGAAACTGCGACCGCCCCAGAAAATGATAATCGACGCCGTCGTGCTCGTTCTCGCGCGGCTTGCGGGTCGTCGCCGAGACGGAGAATCCGAAGCCGTCCGGGTGTTTCTCGCGCACCGCCCTCGCGATCGTCGTCTTGCCGCCACCCGATGGCGCGGACAAGACGACTATTCGCGGCGTCACTCCAGATTCTCCAGCTGCTCCCGGAACTTCTCGAGGTCACCCTTCATCGCGATCACCGTCTGCGTGATGCGGGCGTCGTTCGCTTTGGAGCCCATCGTGTTGACCTCGCGCAGCAGCTCCTGCGCCAGGAATCCAAGCTGCTTCCCCACCGCTTGCTCGGACTGCAGCGCCGCGCGGGCCGCCGCCACGTGCGCCTCGAAGCGCACCAGCTCCTCCGTGATGTCCAACTTGTCCGCCAGCAAGGCGATCTCGAGCGCCAGCCGCTGCTCGTCCACCGTCGCCTGCGCCGTCAGCTCGGCGACGGCCTGCTTGAGTCGCGCATGCTCGGCCTTGAGCCGCGCCGGTGCCTGCGCTTCGACGGCCCGCGCGCCGGCCTCGAGCGTATCGAGCCGGCGGCTCAGCTCGCCGACCAGTGCCTTCCCTTCCCGCTCGCGCATGGCCACGACGTCCCGGGCGGCCCGCTCGACGATGGCCTGGACGTCCGACCACTGCACGAGCTGCTCGCCTCCTCCTGCTCCGCTCCCGCCATTCGTCGCCGTGATGACGTCAGGCTGCCGCGCCACGAATGCGAGATCCACCGTGCCTTTCAGCTTCAACTTCTTCTTGAGCTGCTGCGCCGCCGCCATCACCTGCCGGGCGCGCTCCAAGTCTACCGCGACCGCGCGCTCGGGACCTGGCGCCTCGACCCAGCGGGCCGTCACCGCCACATGCCCCCGCTCGAGCAGCTGGCGCAGCCGCTCGCGCAACTCGGTCTCGACCCCGGCCAGGTCAGCCGGCAGCTTCAGCTGCGGGTTGAAATAGCGGTGGTTGACGGTGCGGATGTCGACTCGCAGCCGTCCGCGGAGCACTCGATCTTCGGCGGAGCCGAAGCCTGTCATACTACGCGGCACAGGGCGTTAAATGTAGTCGGGTGCGCTAGTTATTGAAGAACCAGCGGGCGCCATACTGCTGCGCCGCCTTGGGATACCCCAGCCCCTCGACGAAGCTCGAGCGCATGATGTTGACGTTCTGGATGCTCCAGAAGAGCGTGACCCCGGCGAGCTGCATCTCGAGGTCCGTGTCGACGAAGCTCGATCCGGTCATCGCCCGCTGCGCGCCGGTGCTGTCGCGCCCTCCCAGCGCCGACCGGCTCCAGGACTCCATCGCCACCTCGCCGCGCAGGGCGAAGATCCCGCTCTTGAAGACGCGCCAGAATTTCGAGTAGAAGGTTGCCGCCACGCGCCCGTGGCGGGGCGGCTCGAAGTCTCCGCCGCCCACGGCCGGGTCGAAGTACCACCCGGATAGCTGGAATCCGGGCGCGAGCCGAATCATCGCGTGGGCCGCGACGAATTCTGTGAGCGGCGTGGGATTCAGCGAATCGACGGTCTTGATCCCGCCCGCGAACCCGAGCGGCGCGAACGGATCGCGCCTGCCGCGGCCGACCTCCAGCGTCAGCAGGCGATTCTCGACGCGCACCCACCCCGCGACGTCGAGCGTCTGTTGCACCTGATCGGTGGTCACGAATGGGGCCTGCACGTCGTGCTGCCAGGCCACCTCGGCCCGCGCCGAGACGCCAAGCGGCAGCGTGAGCCCCGCCGTCGCAAACGCCCGGACACCGGCGCGATGATTGGAGTAGACTGTCTGGCGAATCGTTCCCGCGAGCGTGAGCGGATGGATCGGCATCCATCCGGCGCGTCCTTCGAACTGCTGCGGCATGCCGGCGGCGCCAAGGCGCGCAACCGCGGCGACGGTGGCATTGGGCCACGCCTGAATCGCCTCGACGCTGGCCACCGAGATGGTCCGCTCGGGAACCAGTGTGTCATGAGTGATCGCGCTGGTCCCTACCGTGGTTGTGAATCGCCACCCGAGGCCGTCATCGCGCTGCGCGACGAACAACCGCAATTGCCGGTCGCGGCGATCCTGGCGCCAACCGTCCACGCGGCCGTCGGGCGCCAAGGACCGGTGCCAACTCGAGCTCGACACCTGGAACGATGCCCCGACGCGTCCACCTTCCGGGACGTAATCGGCCTTCAGCCAGATATCGCTCGTGCCGAACGGCGGGCTCGTGTGGCCGGGTGAGCCGAGGCCGATGCTGGCCCAATCGGCGAGCATCGAGATGCCGAATCCCGATCGGGTGCGCGTGGCATAGCCCGCCCGATAATCGGCGATGTCTTGCTGGCCGGTGACGATCCCGATCTGGGTGCGCGGCGTCGTCGAACGGTGCCGCGCCGTCACGAGATAGACGCGGAGCGATGCGGGCAACACGATGACGTCGGCGCGCTCGATGGGCCCGAGTGGAATCCGCGCCGGATCGAGATAGACGGAGTCACGGCCGAGCGGCAGCATCGGCACACCGTCCCAGTAGACCTCGAGCGATGCGGGGCCGCGGCCGCCGAACAACACGATCTCGGGTTCTCCATACCAGCCGCCCCGCGCGACAAAGACGCCCGGAATGTGGACGAGCAGATCGCTCAGCGTGCGCGCGTTCGACAGCAGCACGGAGTCGCTCGTGAAGGTGTAGCGCGTGCCCAGCGGCAGGGGACCGGACATGATGGCGGGCTCAAACGTCGGCAGCAAGGCGGGCGTCGTGTCGCGCGCCGTGGTATCACGTGCCGACGTGTCCCGCGCCGCCCTGGCCCGACCCGCGGTATCCACCTGGGCGGCGAGAGCCGCCGGCAACAGGGCGAGGACGAGGAGGCTCGCCCTGGCCCACGGAGGAATCACGCGCCGGCGCGTTTGAGCAGGAATTCCGTGAACAGACGAACGCCGATCGCGGTTGGCCCCTTCGCGTGTGCTGCGCCTTCGCCCTCGAGGTATGCCGTGCCGGCGATGTCGAGATGGACCCACGGGAAGCTGTCGACGAACTCCCGGAGGAACCACGCGCCGGCGATGGTACCGGCGGAGCGGCCGCCGGAATTCCTGACGTCCGCGACATCGGACTTGAGCAGCTCCCGGTATTCCTCCCACAGCGGCAGCGGCCAGCACCGCTCCCCGGCGCGCTCGCCCGCGTCGCGCACTTCAGCGAGCAGGGTTTCGTCGTTGCCAAGCATGCCGATCGCGTGGTGGCCGAGCGCGATGACCACGGCGCCGGTCAGCGTCGCCACGTCGATGGCCGCGGCCGGTTTGTAGCGGCGCGCATAGGACAACGCGTCGCAGAGAATCAGCCGGCCTTCGGCGTCGGTGTTGATGATCTCGATCGTCTTGCCGAGGTGGCTCTTCACGACATCACCGGGCTTGATGGCGGTACCGGAGGGCAGGTTTTCCGTGGCCGGGATCAAACCGACCACGTTGATCTTGGGCTTCAGCCGTCCCAGCACTTCGAATGCGCCGAGCACGGCGGTCGCCCCGGATTTGTCGAACTTCATGTCTTCCATGTTCAGCGCCGGCTTGATCGAGATGCCGCCGGAATCGAACGTCACACCCTTCCCGATCAGCGCGACTGGGGCTCCGCTGCCACCCTGATATTCGAGCACGATGAACCGGGGCTCCTCGGCGCTGCCCTGGGCGACGGCGAGGAGCGCGCCCATCCCTTCCTTCTTTATCTGCGCCTTGTCGAGGATCGTGACGCTGAACCCGTGCGCCGCACCCAGCTTCCGGGCCTGTTCGGCGAGGTAGCTGGGTGTGCAAACGTTCCCCGGTTGCATCTGGAGATTGCGCGTGAAGAGGTAGCCTGCCGCTATGGCGTCGCCGATGCGGCGTCCTGCTTCCGCCGCGGTCTTGTCCGGCGCGTCGACCACCAGCTCGACGGTCTCGATCTCCGGCTTGGGGTCCTCGGGCTGCTTCTTGAGCTCCGTGAACTGCCAGCCGCCCTGCGCCGCGCCTTCGACGACCACCTGCGCCAGCTCGGCGGCGCCGAGGCCCCCGCGCGCTTCCTGCGAGACTGCCAGCGCCAGGGACTTGGTACCCAGGCCGCGCGCGCGTCTCGCGGCGATCGCGCTCGCGCGCCGGATCGAGTTGCGGGTGATGTCACCGGGCTTTCCCACACCGACGAGCAAGATGCGCGAGGGTTTGCCGTTGCCGTAGACGAGTAGCGTCTCGTCCTTCTTTCCTTTGTAATCCCCTGACGCGATGGCGCGATCGAGACTCGCATCCTGGACAGGCGGCGCCGATCCCTGGGCAACGACGACCGCGAGCAGCGGTGTTTCGAGGCTGGCGAGGGGGCGCGTCGAAACAAGAGTCTTCATGACAGGTGCTCGATGATGGCAGCGGCGAAGGCAGAGGTGGACACCTGGGTGGCACCAGGCATCTGCCGCGCGAGATCGTACGTGACGCGCCGTGCCCCGATCGCACCTTCGAGTCCGCGCACAATCGCGCGTGCGACGTCGTCCCAACCCAGCTCTTCGAACATCATGGCTCCCGACAGGATGACGCTGCTCGGATTGATCTTGTCCTGCCCCGCATACTTGGGCGCCGTGCCGTGCGTCGCTTCGAACACCGCGTAGCCGTCACCCACGTTGCCGCCGGGCGCGAGGCCAAGGCCGCCGACCTGCGCGGCGGCGGCATCGGACAGGTAGTCGCCGTTGAGGTTGGGCGAGGCAATGACGGAGTATTCTTCCGGGCGTAACAACAACTGTTGGAACATGGAATCCGCGATGCGATCCTTGATCATGACCGTGCCGGTGTCTGCTTTGGCCTTGCCACCCTCTGCTTCCGTTACCGTCTGCGCGCCAAAGCGTTCCTTCGCGATTTCGTATCCCCAGTCGCGGAACGCGCCTTCGGTGAACTTCATGATGTTGCCCTTGTGCACCAATGTCACCGACGGGAGGCGGCGCTTGATGGCGTGGTGAATTGCCTTCACGATCAGCCGCTGCGAGCCGAATTTGGACATCGGCTTGATGCCGATCGCGCTGCCTTCGCGGATCTTGGCGCTGAAGCGGCTCTGCAGGAATTGGATCACGGCGTCGGCGTCGGCACTGCCCGCCTTGTACTCGATCCCGGCGTAGACGTCTTCGATATTCTCCCGGAAGATGATGATGTTGAGCTTGCCGGGGTCTTTCATTGGTGACGGGACGCCCTCGAAGTAGCGGACGGGCCGGATGCAGGCGTACAGGTCCAGGATCTGCCGCAACGCGACGTTCAACGAGCGGATGCCGCCGCCCACCGGCGTCGTCAGCGGTCCTTTGATCGCGACGCGGTGCTCGCGGATGACCGCGAGCGTTTCGTCCGGCAGCCAGTTGCCATTCTGATTGAACGACTTCTCCCCGGCCAACACCTCGCGCCACACGACGCGGCGTTTGCCGCCGGAGGTCTTGGCGACCGCCGCGTCGAAGACCTTTGCCGAGGCGCGCCAGATGTCGGGCCCGGTGCCGTCGCCTTCGATGAACGGGATGATCGGATGGTCGGGGACGATCCACTGGCCGTCCCGGTGGTCGATCTTGCGGCCTGCAACCTGTGTTGGCATGGCCCCCAGTTTACCACAAAAAGGTCCGGACGGAACGGCGGCGGCGTGTATGGGTAACCGACCTATGCGAATCGCACACTCCGGCTTAATTCTCATGCTGGTTACGCTGACGAGCGGCGGCTGCTTTGGCGGGACGGGTTCCGGTCTCGTCGGGACATCCGGTGGCGATGGCGGCACCGGCAACGGCGCAGCGGTACTGGCCTTCTTCGTCCAGCCGAACACCGCGAACGTCCGTCAGGTTATCTCGCCGCCGGTCGAGGTCGTCGTCCGCGATTCTCTGGGCAGTATTGACAGCGCTTTCACGGCAACCATCACGATTGAACTCGCGTCGAACTCGACCGGTGCGGCATTGAGCGGCACGACATCTGGACGACCAACCAACGGAATCGCGACCTTCAGCAATCTCGCCGTAAGTGAAGCGGGCACGTACACCCTGCAAGCGGCCAGCGGCGCCGCCAGCGTGACGAGCAGCGCGTTCACGATTTCAACCGTCACTGCGCCCTAACGGATCATTGATCATTGATCATTGGACATTCGGCTCTCAGAGCCGATAGCCTGCGAGCGTCCCACTGGTAGTCTGTAAGAAAAGCATCCCCGAAATGTCGTCGACCGCATAGACGGGCTCGCGTTGCTTCCCGAGGTCGACGCGCGAGCGCGGCTGCCCGCTGTCCTTGTCGATCTGCAGCAGCACGTTGCCGTTCCCATCGGGCGATCGCGTCAGCACGAACACGGCGCTCGGCGTCGCGAGTGAGGCTTTGAACCGCTTCGACGCCAGCGCGCCCGCCTGTTGCGAGTATCCGCTCAGCTGTGCCCCGCCCTGTGAGTACGCCGTCGCCAGCTGGCTGGTGATGCGTTTGGCCGTCGTGTCGGTCGCGGTGCGAGAGGCCTGTGCAAACGCGTCGCCGTAAGCGGACGCCGCGGCACCGTACAGTCCGGCGCGGACCGAATTGATCCGGTACAGCGCCCGCAGCAGTCCGGGCAGCTGCGGCGCGGGATTGTAGACCTGTTGTTTGATCTGCCCGTCCCGGCTGACAATCACCATGTTCTGTGGTGACGTAAGCACGAGGCCCGCCGTGCGAACCTCGAGCGCGGTCGGATCCTCATCGCCTTGCAGCTTGATCTCTCCACCAAGCGCGTGATAGGCGCCGTCCTGGCGATTCACGGCGTAAAGATGACGGTCCTTGTTCGCGTACACGTAGAGCGTGCTTCCCTCTGCGGCGTGGAGCAGCAGGGATGACTTGCCGCCTTCGATCGCGTCTTTGTATTTCGGTTCGCCGCTGGACAGATCGATGACGTTTACTTCGCCGTTGGTCGAGGCGTCTGACCGCGAGACATACAACAGACCCGCGGGAACGAGCTCGGCGTAGTCGAGCTGGCCTTTGATCTTCACGTCCTTCTGCAGGCGCAGCGTGGCGGTGGCGACGTTCAGGACATTGACGAACGTCTTCGAGTCCGCGTCCACCGCGAGGACCACCGCGTCACCGGTGACCATGGCGTCCTTCACGGTGCCGCGCATGTGGAGCGGCTTCGCGGCGATCATCGTGCCGTCGTCATAGCGTGCGACGTTGAGGCCGGTCTGCACCACGCCGTTGATGATGCGCACGTTACCGGTCGCTTGATCGGGTGGCGGACCGACGGGCAGCATGATGATGCCGGCAGGATGCTGGACGATGTCCCGAATCCAGCCGTCGACGTTCGCCGGCTTTGCCCAGAGCGCCTGTCCGTCGGCGAGCCGGTAGGCCATGAGCCGGTCGTCGTAGCTCACGTAAATGCGGTCGTTCTTGGCGAGCGAGGGATAGAGCTTGACTTGATGGGGCACCGCGCCGGAGCGCGCCATCGGCAAGGTCGCCGTCCAGCGGATCGCGCCGGTTTTCGCATCGAGCGCGCGCAGGCCCATCAGCGTGTGAACCACGATCACCTCGGGCCCTGCCTGGAGCACTTCGAGCGTGGTCGCCGCCGAGGCCATGCGCACCAGACCCTGCATGAGGCCGCCGAGGCCGCCGCGTTTCGGCTCGGTCTGTTGGAAGAGCGATTCACTCACCCAGCGCTGGTTGCCGGTCGCCAGATCGTAGAGCGCCACCACGGGCGGACCCGAGGCGCGTTGGCCGTGCACGAGCAGCGTCCCCGTCTGTGGCAGCACGCGACGCGTGACGACGCGGGTCAGATTCAAGCGCCGCGAGTCGAAGAGCACGGTGCCGGTCACGGGGTCGAAGATGAGCGACAGGCCGGGCTTCGCCGCTTCCATCAGGAGTGAGCCCTCGACCATGCGCACGCTGTCCACCGGCAGGCCGCCGAGCTCCGGTTTCTGCCAGGTGATCTGCCCGCGTTCCACGTCGACGCCCGAGAGCGCGGCATCACTCGAGACCAGCAGTGCGCCGGCGGGCGTGATCTGCTGCCAGCGGAGGTCGCCGGGGAAATGCAG
>WNGP01000720.1_pt1 | contig 26196 bp, 24 predicted proteins | sample 5407671 | NCBI WGS metagenome assembly WNGP01 (sample SAMN13153381, study PRJNA577476) | soil metagenome | isolation source: 40 cm soil or saprolite under Garry oak tree replicate 2 | place: USA:California | collected 2016-06-15
TTTACACGATCGCGTCGAACCTCGCGAAGAACGAGCTGCGTAATCGTAGCCGCAATCCGTTGGTTCTATTTCAAACGATCAAGAAGAACTGGGAAGCCGACCATCGGCCGCTGCAGTTCGAGGATACGACGGCACGGCCTGACGATCTCTATCGCAAGCGGTTCTTGAAAGACGCCGTGGATCAGTGCGTGCACCGGCTGCCTGAGCACCACCGTGAGGTGTTCGTGCTTCGGGAGCTCGAAGGGAAGAGCTACCAGGAGATCGCCGAGATCACGGGGTGCAACCTCGGGACCGTGAAAAGCCGCCTGAATCGGGCACGAAACAGCTTCGCCCAACTCATCGGTCCCATCCTGGTTTAGCTACAACCTGACCGTTCGGGGCACCGGCCGCGGAACACCCCGTGGCCGGGGTGGTACATTTCTCCCATGCTGTGCAATGAATTCCTCGAACGCCACACTGAGTTCCGCGACGGACTGATCACGTCGTCGCGGGAGCTGCGCCGCTTCTCGCGACATTTGGCTCATTGCGCGGTGTGTCGCCGCTATGACGTGACCATCCGTCAAGCCGTACTCGCGCTCCACTCCGCCACGCCCATTTCTCCTTCAGCCGATTTTCGCGAGCGTCTCGATGCTCGACTTGCGGTCGAGCGCCGCCGCGTGCCGCGCCAGCCGGCAGAGGCTGGTGTGTCGGCAACGATGCTGGTGATCGCCGCCGTCGCGCTCTTCTTCTTCGAGTTCGCAGGGCGTCCGCGCATCGCGCGCGCGCCGCTCCTCCCGCCCGTCGCGTTCCCCAAACCGGTCGCCGGCGCCGCACTGCCCTTCGTCTCTTTCCAGGACCCTCGCGCCAGTGTCGTCAGCGGCAATCCGTATCCGAACGGCACCGTGCTCTATCAGCCCGCATCAGCGTCGCGGTAAGCAGCTTTCCCCTTTCTCCGAGCACAGTGGCGCGATAACTTCGCTGAATGGCGGCGCTCACCCTCGACGTGCTCCTTCGCAGCCTCAAGAAGGGCGCTCGCATCTCCGAACCTGTCTATCTGCTCTACGGCGACGAAGATGTCCTCAAGGACGAGGCCGTCCGGGCGCTCGTCGATACCGCTGTAGGAGCGAGCAGCGACTTCAATCTGGACGTTCGGTTTGCCCCTGATCTGACGCCGGAATCGTTTCACACGCTGGTCAATACGCTGCCGATGCTCGCCGACCGGCGCGCCGTCGTGCTGCGAGGCGTAGAGCACCTCGGCAAGCGGAAGACGAAGCTACGCGACGAAGTGGTGCGCTATCTGGCGGCCCCGAATCCGACCACAGTCCTTGTGCTGGTCGTCGCAGCGGGCGAAGAGCCCGATCCCGATCTTGTGCGGGCCTCGGCCTCCGTTGCAATGGAACCGCTCGCCGCCGAGCGTGTGCCGCGCTGGATCCAGCACCGCACGACCATGCTGGGCATTACGCTCGCCCCGGACGCGGCGGAGCTGCTCCTGAAGGCGGTCGGCAATGACCTGACCACGCTCAGCCGCGAGCTCGAGAAGCTCGCAGGCCTGACGGCGGGGACAGGCCGATCCGTGACGGCCGAGGACGTGTCCAGCCTTGTCGGCGTGCACCGCGGCGAAACGGTGTTCGACCTCGTTGAGGCGGCCCTCGAGCGGCGGGTGGCGCGTGCGGCCCAGCTGGTGGAACCGGTGCTGGAACAGGCCGGCATGAGCGGCGTCAGGATTATTTCTCTGCTCGGCACGCATCTGGTGGGGACCGCGCTGGCCCGCTCCGAGCGCGATCGCGGACTGCACCTGGCTCGCCTGCCGGACGCACTGTACCGCCAAATCCAGGGCGTCAGGCCGTACGGCCTGCGGAGTTATAAAGAGGAAGCGGCGCGGTGGACCGCCTGGAGCGGTCTCTGGAGTGCGCGGGAGCTCGGGCACGCGCTGCGCGCGGCGCTCGCGGCGGATAACGCACTGAAGACCGCTACCTTGTCGGACGATCGGGGGATCTTGACGCAATTGGTGCTGGGATTCGCGGCGACAAAGCGGGAGGCTGCTTGAAACTCGCGGTTCGGCGGTTTGGCGGTTTGACGGTTGGAATAGCGGTACTTCTAACCGCCCAACCGCTGAACCGCCTAAGCGCTCAGACCGACAGTCGTCTCGTCGAAGCGCTCCGGCTCGCGCAATCGGGTCAGGTGGATTCGGCTCGCGGAATCGTGCGCCGGCTGCTCGCGGTCCTGCCCCCTGGCGACTCGGCCTATCCGCAAGCGCTGCTTGCCGCGGCGAAGATCGCCCCCGACGCGCCGACCGTCGCTCTGTATCTCAACCGTATCGTGGTCGAGTACGGCGCAGGACCCTGGGCCGACGACGCGCTGCTGCTCCTCACGCAGCTGTATTTCGCGCAGCACGATCCGACGCAGACCGTCCAAGCCGCCGAACGACTGAACCGCGACTATCCGGACTCGCCCCTGCGCGCGCGCGCCAACTTCTCCGCCGGGCGGGCCTACTTCGAGCTCAAGAACGAGACCCGCGGCTGCGAGTTGATCCAGCAGGCGCTCGACGGCTCCGGCGACGACGTCGAATTCAGGAATCAGCTGACGTTTTACGCGTCGCGCTGCAGTCCGCCCTCGAACACGCCTCCGCCTCCGCCCGATACAGGGGCCAAGACGACGCCGGCGCCGCCCGCGGGACCGCATGCATACGCCGTGCAGGTGCTCGCCGTGAAGAGCGCCGCGCAGGTGGACGAGATGCTGACGCGACTCAAGGTGATGGGCTTCGACGCCCGTGTGCTGCGGGACTCCACCGGCTTTTTCAAGGTCCGGGTCGGCCGCTACGCCACGCGCGAAGAAGCGCAGCGGGCGCAGCTGCGCCTCAAGCAGAAGGTCGGGGGCCAGCCTTTCGTGGTGGATGAGCCGTGACCGCGGTGACTGAAACGCCATTGATGCAACAGTATCGCGACATCAAGGCCCGCCATCCCCAGACCATTCTGTTTTTCCGCATGGGCGATTTCTACGAGATGTTCGAGGACGACGCGAAGCTCGCCGCGCGGGAGCTTGGCCTGACGCTCACGTCGCGCAACAACGGCGGCGCGGCCGAAGTCCCGCTCGCCGGCGTGCCCGTCAAAGCGGCAACCGAGTACCTGCGCCGTCTCATCGCGAAGGGGCACCGCGTCGCGATCTGTGAGCAAGTCGAGGATCCGAAGCTGGCCAAAGGCATCGTGCGTCGAGCGGTCATCGAGACCATCACCCCGGGTACGGTGCTCAGCGATGATTGGCTCGTTCGGAACCGCAACAACTATATCGTCGCGGTCGATCCGCGCGGCGCGGCGGCCGGGCTCGCCACCCTCGACGTCACCACCGGCGAGCTGATTCTCGAGACCGTGCCCGCGAGCGACACCGCAGCGGCAGTCGCACGCTACGAGGCGCGGGAGCTGGTGGTGCCGGCCGAGGTCTCTGTTGCAGCCGACGTAGGAACGCTCACCGTACGCGAGGCATGGGAGTTCGACCCCGAGCTCGCGCGGGAGGACCTGATGCGGACCTACGGCATCGCCTCGCTCGACGGCCTCGGCGTCAGCGTCGAGGACCGGCCCGCGATCGGCGCGGCGGGCGCGCTGCTGCGCTATGCCCGCGAGCTCAAGCCAGGCGGCTTGCCGCACCTTGCGCATCCGACCATCGTGCGCCGCGGTGACGTGCTGCCGCTCGACGAGATGACTCGCCGTAACCTCGAGCTCGTCGAGCCGCTCCGCGCGGGTGCGGAGGGCGCCACGCTGCTCGAAGTCATCGACCGCACTCTGACGCCGATGGGCGGCCGCCTGCTGCGGCGCTGGCTGCTGGCGCCGCTCGTCGATCCTGCGGCGATCAACGCCCGGCTCGATGCCGTACAGGTGCTGGTCGGCGCTGGCCGGGGCCGCGCGCGCCTGCGCGAGGCACTGGACGGCGTGCGCGACCTCGAGCGGCTGGCGGGGCGGGCGGCGCTCGGCCGGGCGACGCCACGCGAGCTGGGCGCGCTGCGCGACTCGATCCTGCGGCTTCCCGATATTGCCGGAGCGCTGGGCGGACTCGAGGCCCGAGAGCGATCCGCGCTGCTCGACGCGAGCGTACTCGAGCTGGACCTGCTGACCGATATCGGGGAGGAGCTGGGGCGCGCGCTCGTCGAGCGGCCGCCGGCGCAGCTCGATGACGGCGACGCGATCAAGCCGGGGTACGATGCTGACCTCGACGAGCTGAAAGCAGCCCGTGACGGCGGCAAGCAGTACATCGCGGCGTTGCAGTCCAAAGAGCGCGAGCGCTCTGGGATCACGTCGCTCAAGGTCGGCTTCAACAAAGTCTTCGGCTACTACATCGAAGTCACGCACGCCAATCGCGACCGGATTCCGGCCGATTACGAGCGCCGCCAGACCCTGACGGGTGCCGAGCGCTACGTCACGCCCGACCTCAAGGAGTATGAGGCCAAGGTCCTGGGCGCCGAAGAGCGCATCGCCGCACGCGAGGCCGAGGTGCTGGATCAGCTGCGCCGCCGCGTTGGTGCCGTGATCGCTCGCGTGCAGACGACGGCCGGCCTGCTCGGACGTCTCGACGTGTGGGCCGCCTTGGCGGACGTCGCCGAGCGCGAGCGCTACGTGCGTCCGGACGTCACGAGCGAGTTCACGCTCCAGCTCGAAGCGAGCCGGCACCCGGTCGTCGAACGGATGATGCCGCGCGAGGCGTTCATCCCGAACGACGTGACGCTGGACGAGGGCGGGCGTGTCGCGCTGCTCACCGGCCCCAACATGGCAGGCAAATCCACCGTGCTCCGGCAGGTGGGGCTGTGCGTCGTGCTGGCGCAGATCGGTTCGTTCGTGCCGTGCCGGCGCGCGAGGATTGGCGTCGTCGATCGGCTGTTCACGCGCGTCGGCGCGTCCGACAACCTCGTGCGCGGGCAGTCCACCTTCATGGTCGAGATGAGCGAGACGAGCGCTATTCTTCACGCCGCGAGCGCCCGCAGCCTGGTGCTGCTCGACGAGATCGGGCGCGGCACGTCGACCTACGACGGCGTGGCGATCGCCTGGGCGGTCACGGAGTGCCTCCACAACAGCATCGGCTGCAAGACGATTTTCGCGACGCACTACCATGAGCTGACGCAGCTCACCGAAGAGCTCGAGCACGTCCGCAACTTCAACGTGGCGGTGCGCGAGGTCGGCGAAGAAATCGTCTTCCTGCATCGCCTCGAGCCGGGCGGCGCGGACCGCTCCTACGGCATTCATGTCGGCCGGCTGGCGGGGCTTCCCGCCCCGGTCGTCACGCGGGCGTGGCAGGTCCTCAAGCTGCTCGAAGCCGGGCATCACGTCGCAAAGCAACCGGCTCCCGCACCACTCGACGCAACTCAGCTCGCGTTGTTCGGTGGGGCCCGAACCCCGAGCCCCGATCCCCTGCTTCTCGAGCTCGACGGACTCGACGTCAACTCATTGTCGCCGCTCGATGCGTTGAATCAACTGGCGACATGGCAGAAGCGGCGGAAAGAGGCAGGCTCGTGAGAGCGCTCGCGCTGCTCGGGCTGATCGGGGTCGTTGGATGCCGTGGGTCGTCACCGCAGGCCGGCCAATCGAGCCAGGCGGCGCCGCCGCCGGAATCGGAAGCGCCGGTCGCGCTGAACCCGGATGTGCCGATCGCCTATCCGCCGGCGCTGTTCGAGCAGAAGGTCGAAGGCGACGTGACCCTGCGGCTGTTCGTGGATTCGACCGGCAAGCTGATTCCTGAATCCACGCGCGTCGCCGAGCCCAGCGGGTATCCGGCGCTCGATTCGGCTGCGCTGGCGGGTGCCGGCACGCTGCGGTTCGCGCCGGCAAAACGGCGCGGCGTGCCGGTGGCGACGGCGTTCCTCCAGCCGGTCGAGTTCCGCCAAGTGGGGACGACGCGCACCGGCAACGTGACGCTGCCTCCTGCGGCTGCGCCCACAGCGACGCCGACTCCACCACCGGCGCCGGCGCAACAACGGCCACGGCCGCCGGCCCCGCCGGTCGTTCGGTCCACGGCGGATTCGACGCGCAAGGACACGATCAGGGTACGCCCCCCGCGTCCGCTTCCCGCGGACACGACGCACCCGCCTGACACGACGACGGTGCGCCCGGACACGAGTGCCTCAGCACACTAAGCCGTACGCCAACGTCCTCGAGACGATCGGCTGGACGCCGCTGATCCGGATCAACAAGGTCACGCGCGGGATTCGCACGCCGGTGTATGCGAAAGCGGAGTTCTTCAATCCCGGCGGCTCGGTGAAGGACCGGATCGGGTTGGCGATGATCGAGGCGGCGGAGCGCGCCGGGAAACTGCAGCCGGGTGGCCTGATCGTCGAAGCGACATCAGGGAATACCGGTGTGGGGCTGGCGATCGCGGCGGCGGTGAAGGGCTATCGCTGCATTTTCACGATGCCGGACAAGATGTCGCAGGAGAAGGCGCGGCTGCTGCGCGCCCTCGGCGCCGAAGTCATCATCACGCCCACCGCCGTCCCGTCCGACCATCCCGACAACTACATCATGAAAGGCCGCGCCATCGCGGCGGCGCACGACAACGCGATCTTCGCCGACCAGCACTACAACCCCGTGAACCCCGACGTGCACTATCACACCACGGGGCCGGAGATCTGGGAGCAGACGGGCGGCAAGGTGACGCATTTCGTGTGCGCACCTGGGACGGGCGGCACCGTGAGCGGCGCCGGTAAGTATCTGAAGGAGAAAAACCCCAATATTCGTGTGATCGCAGGCGACCCGGTGGGGTCGATCTACACCGACTACGCCAGGACGCGCCAACAGGGCGACGGCCAGCCATACAAGGTCGAGGGGATTGGTGGTGACAAGATCCCCACGTCGCTGCATTGGGATGTGATCGACGAATGGGTGCTGGTAAGCGACAAGGACGCGATGCAGATGGCGCGCCGGCTCTCGAAAGAAGAAGGACTCTTCGTCGGCGGGTCGACGGGCGTGAACGTGGTCGCGGCGCTGGATGTGGCGCGCCGCAGCGACGATCCCCAGGCCCTGGTCGTGACCGTCCTCGCCGATACGGGCGAGCGCTACCTCAGCAAGGTCTACAACGAGGAATGGTTGCGCGAGAATCAGCTGATCGACGACGAGCGGCCCACCGTTGGGCGCCTCATTGCCGCCAAGACCAGCGACGCGCCGCCGCTGATTCACGTTGCGCCCGAGGCTTCCGTCCGCCAGGCGCTGAACCTGATGTCGACTTACAACGTCTCGCAGCTGCCGGTTCTGGACGGCGATGACGGCGTGGGCGCGATCTCGGAGCAGGCGTTGATGGCCCGCGCCATCGGGCAGCCCAAGATTCTGGACAGCCCCGTGCGCGACGTGATGGACTCTCCCTTCCCGGTCGTCGACGGGGAGTCACCGGTCGCGCTGCTCACGACGCTGCTGTCGCGCACCACGCCGGCGGCCCTGGTGCGACGCAACGGCAAGTTCGTCGGCATCGTCACGCGCTACGATCTGCTGCACCAGCTGGCGGGAATCCGCTGATGCGGGTGACCGTGCTCACCGGGGGCGCGACGGCGGAGCGCGCGGTGGCGTTCGCGAGCGCGTCGCAAATCGTCACGGCGCTGCGGAGCCGGCAGCACGATGTGCGCGTCGTCGATCTCGCCGGCGGCGGGGGCCCGCTCGACGAGCAGGCCGAGCGCGAGCTCCTGGGAGGGGCCGTGGGCGTCGCCCCACCAACCGTGGATGCGCTCGCCGAGCGTGAACGGCAGATGTTGTCGGAGGGGCTGGCCGAGCTCGAGGCTGTGCGCAGCGCGGACGTGCTGTTTCTCGCCGTGCACGGCGGCGCCCTCGAAGGCGGCACACTGCAGGCGGTGCTTGAGCTCATCGGGGTGCCATACACGGGGAGCGGCCCGCTCGCGAGTGCGTTGGCGATGGACAAAGACCTGTCCAAGCGGCTGTTTCGTGCGGCCGGTGTGCCGGTGCCCGCGTGGTTCATGACGCCTCCCCCCGTGGCCCCTGAGGATGTCGCTACCGCACTGGGATGGCCGGTCATCGTGAAGCCGTCCAAGCAGGGCTCGTCGGTCGGGCTGACGCTTGTAAAGAAGGCTCAGGACCTGGGCGTCGCGCTAAAGCTCGCGTCACGCTATGACGACGAGGTGATGACCGAACAATTCATCCCGGGAATCGAGCTGACCGTGGGCGTGCTCGGCGACCTGCCTCTGCCGGTGGGGCAAATCGAGTCCAAGCACGAGTTGTTCGACTATGAGACCAAGTACACGCCGGGCATGTCGGACGAGACGTTCCCGGCCAAGATCGACACGCTGCTCGCCCGGCAGCTGCAGGAGTACGCGTTGATGGCGCATCGCGCCTTGAAGTTGAGTGGCTACTCGCGCGTCGACTTCCGGGTGAGCCCCGAAGGAGACATCTTCTGTCTAGAAGCGAACTCCCTGCCGGGAATGACCCGCACCAGTTTGTTCCCTCAGGCCGCGCAGGCGTCGGGCATCCCCTTTCCCGAGCTGTGTGAGCGTATTGCAAGCCTGGCCCGGAACAAGCGGGCCGGGCAAGGGGGATAAAAACTAGACGCATCAAAGGACACGTAGGAGATCAGATGGGCCCGCAGCGGATGTATGGTTTGACCGTCTGGGTACGACGACTGCTTGTCGCCAACCTGCTCGTGTTCCTGATCCAGAGCACGTTGTTGACGTCCCCGAGCTTTGCCGACGCCTTCGGGTTTGCCCCGGCGCACGCCTGGGAGCGCCCGTGGACATTCGTCACGTACATGTTCCTGCATGCGGGGATCCTGCACCTCGCGCTCAACCTGCTCGTGCTGTGGGTGTTCGGGTCATCGGTCGAAGAGCGCATGGGCGGCCGGACGTTCGTGCTCTTCTATCTGCTCTGCGGGATCGGCGGTGCGGCGTCGTCGTTCTTGCTGCAGCAACTGGTGCGGGTGCCACCGATGGTCGGCGCCTCGGGCGCAATCTTCGGGGTGGCGGTCGCGTTCGCGTGGTACTGGCCCGACCATCCGGTGTCCCTCTTTCCCCTGCCCGATCCGATTCCCGCGAAGTGGCTCGTCACCTTCCTCGTGGGCGTGGATCTCGTGCTGGCGCTGCTCAAGGTAAGCGACGGCATCGCCCACATCGCGCACCTCGGCGGCATCGGCACCGCGCTGCTCTGGCTCAAGGGCCAGGACTGGCGCGCGACGCGCGGGGAGCGGCGGGCACGGCAGCCCGCAGAATCCAGCGTGCTGGTGTCGCAGCCACCGCGCGTGAGCCGCAGCGGCGCCATTCCCCCGTCCACGCGAGCGCCCAAGCCGCGCAGCGGGTCGGACGCGCGCGCGAACGCCGAGATCGACCGCGTGCTCGACAAGATCATTGCGAGCGGCGTCGAGAGTCTCACGCCGGCCGAGCGCAAGTTCCTCACCGAAATCAGCCGCCGCCTGCGTACGCCGCCGAAGCCGTAGTGTCAAGTCGGACCTCGTAGCCCGCGAGATTGATATCCGCTGGGAGCCTTCCCAAATTGGGCGGCAACCAGCGCAATGCTCGTCAATCTCGTTCCTGAGTTCCTCGCGACGCTGGCCGCGCCCAGTCCCTCCGCGGCGTACCACGAGTATCTCGATCGTCATCGTCCCCTGTTGAGCGCCTACTGGCAGAACTACGTCCTCGATCCGGCCTCGCCGCACGCCGAGCCGATCATCGAGACGGCGCTGCGTGCCGATCGCTCCGATCTCCGGCGCCTGCTCGAGGACGTGGATGTCGTCGCCAGCGCCGAAGACGCGCTGCGACGCTCCCTCGAATTGCTCGAGGCCGACTGCCCGGTCGATCTCTATCTGATGGTCGGTGTGGGCGCGGCCAACGCGGGCGAGCTGGTCGTGGCGGGGCGCGGCATCGCGTTCGTGTGTCTGGAGCACTTCACCGGGCGTGCCAACGCGCAGACGTACGGCATGGGACTCGCGCCCGAGCTGCTGCCGCTGTGGATCGCCCACGAGGTCGCGCACGCGCTGCGCTACACCTCGCCCACCAGCCGCGCCGCGATGCGGCGGCTCATCGGCGATCTGGGGGGAGGCGGCTACTACGACGCCTGGGAGATCGGCTCCCGCGCCACGCTGCGCGAGTTGGTCGTCAACGAAGGCGTGGCGATCGCTGCGTCCCAGGCTGTCGCGCCGGGATCCGAGCCCTGGGAGTATTTCGGGTACAACCGGCGGCAGTATCGCCGGCTGCGGGAGCTCGATGCGTTCTTGCGCCGTGCCTCCACAAACGACCTCGCGTCGACCGGCCTGGGACTGCGGCTCCGCTACTTGTCGGGGGGAATGAGCCCCGCCGCGCGGCTGCTCGCCGGGAAGGTCCTGCCTGAGCGCTCCGGCTACTACCTGGGCCTGCGGCTGGTCGAGAACTACTTCGCCGAGCATGGCGCCGCATCGACGGTACGAGCCGCGACCGAAGAGCTGCGGCAGGCCGATGACCGCGCGTCGGGGATCCAGACCGCATGAGCACGCGCGATAGGAAATCCCCGCCCCGCGCGCGTACGGCGCCGTCGGCCCCCACCCCCACCCCCACCACCCCCGTCCAGGGGGAGCGGCGCCGCAACCGGCCGTTGCGCGAGGTGTTGGACGAGTTGCTGAGCCATACGCGGGACATCGCCCGCCGGGCCAAGACGATGACGCCAGCAGAGGTCGACTATGCGCAGCAACGGCTGGAATGGCTGGCCGACGAGGTCTGGCGGGTGGCCACGGGCGAGGCTACGCCCCCCGAGTAGATTACGGTCGCATGGGGACCCGTGGCGAATTCAAAGTCGCAATCACCAAAGAAGACCTGGTCTTCGCGGCCGCGCATTTCATCACGTTCGCCGGCCATCGCTGCGAGACGCTGCACGGGCACAACTACCGCGCGGCCATTTTCATCGAGGGCGGGCTCGAGCCTGACAGCTGGTTCGTCGTCGATTTTTCCGCGGTCAAGAGGCTCATGCGCGGTCTCACCGCCGAGCTGGACCACAAGGTGCTGTTGCCACGCGACAACCCCAAACTCACGATCGCCCAGGACAATGGCAGCGTGCGCGTGGCATTCGACGGCCAGCCCCGCTACGTCTTCCCGGCGCGTGATTGCGTGATCCTGCCGATCCCCAACACGACCGTCGAGATGCTGTCGCAATACCTCGCCGGCCGCGTCCGTTCCGAGCTGGCGGCGGGGTCCGTCCGCCTCAAGACCATCGAGATCGAAGTAGAGGAAAACTTCGGCCAATCAGCGAGCTACCGTGAAACCCTCGACTAAGCTTTCAGATGCAGAAATCGCCGACCGCCTAAAGCGCCTGCCCGGCTGGCGGCTCGAGAACGGGGCGATCGTGCGCGACTATCCGACCGACGGCTGGCCCACCACGCTGATGCTCGTGAACGCGATCGGGTTTTTCGCGGAGGCCGCGGACCATCATCCCGACCTCGCCGTGAGCTGGGGGAAAGTGCAGGTGAAGCTCTGGACGCATAGCGCCGGCGGCATCACCGCGAGCGACATGGAGCTCGCGGCATTGATCGAGGAAACGGCGCTGTGGCGCCCGAAGGCCGGCGCGAGTGCGCTGCGCGGCACCACGAAGAAGTTCGTGGGATCGTGACGCGCGCCCTCCCACTCGTCCCCGCGCCCGACCCCTTCGATGCCTGCGCCCGCTTCAGCGGCCTCCCCTACCTCCTGTTTCTCGACAGCTCGGCGCAAGGTGCGCTGAGCCGCTACTCGTTCCTCGCAGCCGACCCGGTCGCCGTCGCGCGGACGCCCCAAGCCGCGCGGGAGCTACTGCGGGCTGAGCGACCCAGCCTGCCGCCGAGTACAAGGAGACGCTCGCGAAGGCGCGCACGATGATCGAAGTGCTCACTTCCCCACGCAGAACGACGCAAACACGCGGTCGAGCACGTCGTCCGGCGTAACCGCGCCGATCAGATCGTCGAGCGCCAGCACCGCGGTGCGCAGATGGGTGGCCGCCGCGGCCGCATCGACGCCGCTGGTGCGCGCCGCCCAGAAGGCTTCCACCTCGGCCAGTGCCCGATCCAGCGCGACGCGATGCCGTGCCCGGGTCACGACGGGCTCGACGTCGCCGAGCGCGAGCAGGCGGCCGAAGGCGACTTCCGCGAGGCGGCGACGTAACTCGGGAAGACCTTCTCCGGTTACGACCGAAACCGCTGGGCCGATGGGCGGATGGGCCGATGGGCGGTTCGGCAGGTCGGCTTTAGTGACAACTTCCACGACCGGTTTGGCACCCATGTCCGGCAACGCATCGTGCTCCTGATCTCGACAGAACAGGATAAGATCGGCCGCATCGAGATAGCGCTTCGATATTTCGATTCCCATTCGTTCGATGCGTTCTTCGCTCTCGCGCAACCCGGCGGTGTCGACGAGCCGGAACGGGAAGCCTTCGATCACCGTGTGGGCCTCGATGGCGTCGCGCGTCGTGCCCGGGATCTCCGTGACGATGGCGCGGTCGGTGCCGAGCAGCGCGTTGAAGAGCGACGACTTGCCCGCGTTGGGCCGGCCCGCGATCACGAGCAGCGCGCCCTCGCGGAGCCGCTCGCCCTCCGGCGCAGTTCGCAGCAAGTCAACCAACCGCCCACGCACCACATCCCACGCACCGCGCACGCGTTCAGGCGACACCGGTCCCTCATCCTCCTCCGGGAAATCGATGTCGTAGGCGATCAGGGCTTCGAGCTCGAGGATATCGCGGCGCAATGCGGCGAGACGATCGGACAAGCCGCGCTCGAGCTGCTGCAGGGCGCGCCGCCGCTGCGCCGGCGAGCCCGCGTCGATGAGATCGGCGGTCGCCTCGGCCTGCAGCAAATCCATCTTGCCGTTCAGGACCGCGCGGCGCGTGAACTCGCCGGGCGCCGCGGGCCGCGCGCCCGCGGCGGCCAGTGCCGCCAGGGCAGCCGCCGGCACGACCAGGCCGCCATGCGTCGAGATCTCGACGAGGTCCTCGCCGGTGTAGGAATGCGGCGCGGGGAAGCAGGCGGCGAGACAATCGTCTATCGGCTCGCGCGAATCGGGATGCGAGAGGCGCGACCGGAAGACCGTGCGCGCCGGCGTGGCGTGGAAGGGCTCGAGGCAGCGGTTGGCGGCCCCAAAGGCGCCGCGGCCCGAGAGGCGGATGAGCGCGAGGGCTGACCGGCCGGGAGGCGTCGCGAGTGCGGCAATGACGTCAGTGAGCAGTCTAGGTCTTGGCCGGCACCGGCGCCCCACCCCCCGCCCGCGCGCCCGTCACCGGCGCTTCGCGCAACCGGCGCTTGGCGATCAGGTACTGCTGCGGGATGCTGAAGATGTTTTGCGCGGCGTAATAGAGGTTGAGCCCCGAGGCGAAGTTCAGGAACAGCACCGTCATAAACAGCGGCATGAAATAGACCATCATCTTGGTCTGCGGATTCGGCGGCACGCCGATCTGGCCCACCTTCGACAGCCCGAACATCGACAGGCCGAGGAGGATGGGAATGATCCGGAACGGATCGGGCCGCGACAGGTCGGGCAGCCACAGGAACGGCACACCGCGGAAGATGATCGTGTTCGCGAAGACAAAGAACAGAGCGAGCAGCACCGGCCAAGGCAGCAGCATCGGCAGGCACCCCCCGAAGGGGTTGACCTTGTGCTCCTTGTAGATGCGCAGCATTTCGCGCTGCAGCCGCTCCGGATCGTTCTTGTATTTGTCCTGCGTCTCTTTGAGCAGCGGCGCCACCGCCTGCATCCGGATCCCCGATTCCATGGCCTTTTGGTTCAAGGGCCAGAGCACGAGGCGGATGACGATGCCGAACAGGATCAGCGCCCATCCATACGCGAGGTGCAGTCGCCCGTGCATCCACAGCAGGATGTTCGTGACGAACAGCGAGACGGGCCGAATGATCGGGCGAAACACGCTCCAGCCATAGGGATTGGCGTCGTCCAGGTCGTGCCCCATCGGCGACAGCTGATGGTAGTCGAGGGGTCCCGTGTACACCGAATAACGGAATGTGCCCGCGGGGGGCACGGGCATCGTGACCATGACGTCGGCGCGCGACGCGGCCCTGCCGTTGCGGGGCCCGCCAACGGCGATCGCGCCGCCGAACGTGGGCTGCCCGTCCTCCAGCGCGAGCGCGGCGGTGAAGAAATACTTCGACTTGACGCCCACCCACTCGAACGGGCCGTTGAGCAGCGTCGTCTCGCCGGCACGAAGTCTGGAAAAATCGGTCCGCTCGGTTTTGGACGCCTTCGTGACCACTGAGTAGTGCCGGTAGTCGTCGAGGGAATCTTTTTCGACCGAGCGCAGGCCGTGCGACAGGTCGAGCAGCAGCACAGCCCCATTGCCCCCGAGTCCACTCACGGAGCCCTGCACGTCGAACCGGTACTGGTCCGGGACGAAACGGTACTCGAGCGTCACATGCGAGCCCGCGCGTTCGGCGTCGAAGCGAAGCGCCACATTCCCGTCCGGACTCGGCTGGAAGTCCCAATCGTCGAGTGATACGGTGTCGCCGCTCACCAGCACCAGCCGATGGCGCAGGAACGCATCGCCCGGGGGGACGAGCTGGACCGGCCGCACCGAGTCGCCGGGAGCAAAGGATTGGTATTGCAGGAGTTCTGCGGACTGCAGACGGCCACCTCGCGTGCTGAACCCCAGGCGGTACAGGGGTGATGTCACCCAAACCATCCGGCCCGTGTCGGCGGTTTGGCGGTTCGGCGGTTGGGCGGTTGGCTGCCGCTCGGCTTGAGTGGTCCGCGTCGTCGAATCGCGCAGAACAGCGCTATCCGCCGAACCGCTCAACCGCCCAACCGGCCCCTTTTTCGTCGGCCAGATGAGCGACGGTGCGACGGCCACGATCATCATGAGCACGAACGCGATCAGCAGGTTGCGCTTATCCACGTACAGTCCTAAGGAACCGGGTCATAACCGCCTGCATGAAACGGGTGACACCTGAGGATGCGTCGGATGCCAAGCCACGAACCTCGCAGCGCGCCATAGCGCTCGACCGCTTCGTAGGTATAACGCGAGCACGACGGTTCGAACCGGCACTGCGTGAACACGAGGTGTGACAGAGTGAGCTGGTATCCACGGATGAGTTTCATTACGGCCAAACGCGGCAGTCGTTGCAGCGTCACGGCAGCGTCTCCACGGCACCCGTCAATTCGGCGCGCAACGCTGCAAACGAGGCGGTATACGCGGACCGCCTGGCGCGAATCACGAGATCGACGGCGGGAAGCGTGCGCAGCACGTCGCGTCGCAGGATCTCACGCAGCCGCCGCCGCAGCCGATTCCGCGCCACGGCGGTCGACTGATGGAGCGGAACGATGAGACCGAGTCTCGCGTGACCCAAAGTGGTGTGACGCCAGGCCAAATCGAGATGCTGGGTGCGCCGACGATGACCACCCCGACTCCCACCTGCTTCCCAGCAGGCGGTGAGCTCCGAGCCGCGCGTGATGCGAACGCGGCGCGGGTACCGCTCGCGCGTTTACCGGCTCCGGTGTTTGGATGGAATGCGGACGACGAGCTGCTTGCGGCCCTTCTTGCGCCGGCGGGACAGTGTGGCGCGGCCCCAAACCGTTTTCATCCGCGCGCGGAATCCATGCTTATTGATGCGCCGCCGATTCCGCGGCCGATATGTCGGACCCATAATTCCCTCGAGTAAGGCCGGGAAAGTTACCCGGCGTGAGACGCGACGGTCAAGGTTGACTTTTCCACATGGGCCCCGTACTTTCGGGCCGCCCTTGCTGGACGTCCTTCCTGAAATCAGAAATCGTAATGGAGCAATCGGTAAACGAAGCTTGGAAGCGTCTCCTCGACGAAGCTCGACGTGAACTTCCCGAGGCGACGGTGCGCACGTGGCTCGAGCCATCCGAGCCCATTGCACTCGACGACGGCCGCTTGATTCTCGGCGCGCCCGATCAATTCGCCGCCGAGTGGAATGAGTCGAAGCACGCGTCGCTGCTGGCGCGCGTCGCCGAGCGGGTGCTCGGCCGGCCGACGACCGTGGTGTTTCGCGTGCAGGAAGACCGGCAGCGGCGGCCGCAGATGGATTTCTTCGTGGCGCCGCGCGAAAGCTCGGGCGTTGCGACAGCCACCAACATCGGGACGACGCCGCTCAACGAGCGGTACAGTTTCCAGAGCTTCGTCATCGGTAAGTCGAACGAGCTCGCCGCCGCCGCGGCGCACGCCGTCGCCGAAGCGCCGGGCAAGACCTACAACCCGCTCTTCATTTACGGCGCGACGGGGCTCGGCAAGACGCACCTGATGCAGGCCATCGCGCACGCCGTGCTCGAGAAGAACCCCGAAACGCGGTTGCAGTACTTCGGGGCCGAGCAGTTCATCAACGACGTGATCGAATCGATTCACGCCCGCACGATGTCCGAGTTCCGGCGCCGCTACCGCAACGACGTGGATTTGCTCCTCGTCGACGACGTGCATTTCCTCGAAGGCAAGGAAATGACGCAGGAGGAGTTCTTCCACACCTTCAACGCGCTGTTCGAGGCGCACAAGCAGATCGTGCTGACCTCGGACCGGCCGCCCAAGGAGATCCCGGGGCTGGAAGACCGGCTCATCTCGCGCTTCGAGTGGGGGATGGTGGCCGACATCGGGCATCCCGATCTCGAGCACCGCATCGCGATCTTGCGGAAAAAGGCGGAGCAGGACCACCTCGAGCTCACCATCCCGGACGATGTGCTGCGCTTCATCGCGGAGCATATCCGCTCCAGCGTCCGCGAGCTCGAGGGGTGCATCATCAAGCTGCTGCTGTTTGCCTCGCTCAAGAACCGCGAAGTCACGATCGAGCTGGCGCGCGAGGCGCTGTCGGACAAGATCCGCCAGGGCGACGAGGGGGCCGGGTATGGCGGCAGCAGCCAGTCGGCGCCGAGCATCGACCGCGTCCAGGAGGTCGTGGCCCGGCGCTGGGGCGTGACGCCGGAGGGACTCCGCTCCAAAGCCAGGACCAAGACGCTCACCGTTCCGCGCCAGGTCGCGATGTACCTCGCGCGCGACATGTTGGGCATGCAGCTCGTGGAGATCGGGCAGGCGTTCGGCGGCCGCGATCACTCCACGGTGATTCACAGCGTCGACAAGGTAGAGCGGCAGATGATGCGCGACCGTACGTTCAAAGAGCGCGTCGAGATGGCGCGGCAGGAATTGTCCGCATTGTAGCCAACAAAGGTGGTGTGGGAAAACGCCGACGCTGTGGGGAACGGGGAAAGGGGAATAGCTTTCCAGAAAGCGCCAACAGTCCCAACAGTGCACCCACATCAGGTGACGGTGTACAGGTGATGCGGTGGTTGCGGTTTAGGGACATCGCCCACATATCCCCGGTGTCTACTACTACTACTAGTATTTCTATATAAAGAAGTAGTACTAAAGACTTTCCTCATTTTGGAGACGACGCGCCCTGTATGAAGTTCACGATCACGCGCGAACAACTGCAGGAAGGCCTGGCGGCGGTGGCGGCAGCCATCCCCGCCAAAACGACGCTCCCCGTGCTGGCCAACGTCCTGGTCGAAGCCTCGAAGCAGATCGGTGGTCTGCGTCTGTCCGGAACAGACCTCGACATCGCGGTGAGCACGACCGTCCCGGCTGAGGTCGATGCCGACGGTGCGGTGACCCTGCCCGCCAAGAAGCTGGTGGACATCGCGCGCGAGCTGCCCTCCGGTCCAGTACGGGTGACCGCCGCTGGCGAAGCGCGCGTCTCGATCGAGTCTGGTCGCTCCAAGTTCAAGCTGCTGGGCCTGCCCCGCGAGGAGTTTCCCTCGTTCCCCGCCGTGAAATTCGACAAAGCCTGGAAGGCGGCGGCCGGCGTGGTGCAAAAGCTGGTGGGTCACGTGGCGTTTGCCGCGTCGACGGAGGAAAGCCGGCCGATCCTGAACGGCGTGCTGTGGGAGCTGCGGCCGGATCGGATGCGGATGGTGGCGACCAACGGCCATCGCCTCGCCAAGATGGACGTGCCGGCGACCGGCGGCTCCACCGCCGATCTCATCGTGCCCCCCAAGGCGTTGGAGCAGATTCGCCGGCTCTACGCCGGCGACGCCGAAATCGAGCTTGCGAAGAGCGACAACCACATCGGCTTCCGCGCCGGTGGTACGCTCGTGTTCTCGCGTTTGATCGAGGGCCCGTATCCCAATTACGAGCAGGTGATTCCGCGCGAGAACGACAAACAGGCGACCGTCGACAAGATGGCCATGGCCGCGGCCCTGCGTCGCATGAGTGTGGTCGCCAGCGATCAGACCCATCGGATTCGCCTGGCCTTCTCGGGCGGGAACGTAAAGTTCTCGGTGCAGACCCCGGACCTGGGCGAGGCGCAGGACGAGCTGGCGGTGACCTACGAGGGCGAGCCGCTGGAGATCGGGTTCAACGCGATGTACCTGCTCGAGATCCTCAAGTACATGCCGACCGACGAGGTGCGCTTCACGTTCAAAGCACCCGAGCGCGCCGGCACGATCGAGCCGGTGGGCTGGAACGATCCCGCGTCATACATGGCGCTCGTGATGCCACTACGGCTTGTAGACTAGACGACGCACCGAGTCAACGGGACCACCCGAGTCTGGGTGGTCCTTTGTCGTATCTGGAACCGAGAGCGTGTCGGGAATAACGATCGAATCGGGTATCACCGGCAGCACCGGCGGCTCGATGGGGGGAATCTCTGGGATCGAGTCTTCCAAGGCGGGCGGGACTGGCGTCTTGCCGCCGTAGTAGCGCGCCAAAATCAGATCGCGGCGCTCGAGCATGCGCGCCGGACGGAACGCGGGATTCGAGGTCCGAGGCTGCGGCAGCGTCGCGGCGAGCGCCGCGGCCTGCGCCTCACTGAGCTGTGCCGGCGTCACACCGAAGTACGCGTCACTCGCCGCGCTGGCACCCCACACGCCTGGTCCCCACTCGGCGGTGTTGAGGTACAACTGCATGATGCGGTCCTTGCTCAAGGCGAGCTCGAGCCGCACCGCGGTCACCGCCTCTTTGAGCTTCCGGAAGATCGAGCGGGACGGCGAGAGATACAGGTTCTTCGCCAGCTGTTGGGTGATCGTGCTGGCGCCGCGGTGCCCGCCCGCCGCCCATGCGTCGCGCAACTCGATGAAGTCGATCCCGTGGTGCGTTTTGAATCGCGAGTCCTCGGCGATGATGACCATTCGCTGGAGGAGGTGCGTGTCCTCGTGCAGACGTGCCGTCGTGCCGTCGTGTAGCTTGCGGGCTACACGTTGGCACGTCTGCACGTCGGCACGCAACCGCATCATCGCGGTACAGCGCGGCTCGTGATCACGCCACCACACAGGCGGCGGCCAGACCGCGAACAGCCACACGACGAACAGCACGCCTGTCCCTAGCAGAACCCGTGCTGCAATCCTAGCTTTTTGCACCGCCATGGACGTCGCAACCCTCCAGCAGCGCCTGCAACAAGCGCTTGGGCAGGAATTTACTGTTGGCCCACTGCTGGGTCAGGGGGGCTTCGCCGCTGTGTTTCGCGCGCGCGACAACGTGCTGAATCGCGATGTCGCGGTGAAGGTGCTCGATGTCGAGCTCGCGCCGACTGCGACGGCCGCCCAACGCTTCATGCACGAAGCACAAACCGTCGCGCGCCTCGAGCATCCGCACATCGTGCCGATCTACAAAGTCGGCCGGCAGCAAGAAATCTTCTACATCATCATGCGGTACATCGACGGCCCGCCGCTGGGGCAGCTCCTGGAGACGCAGCACAAGCTGTCGCTCGGCGACGCGGCCCGCATCGCGCGGCAGGTGGCTGACGCGCTCGCCTACGCGCATAGCCACGACATCGTGCACCGCGACATCAAGCCGGACAACATCCTGCTCGACAAGAGCGGCCACGTCCTCGTGACCGACTTCGGAATTGCCAAGGCCGCTCAGGCGGCACAGGCCAAGACCGCCGGATCGACTCACCTCACGAGCGAAGGGATGATCGTCGGGACACCGGAGTACATGAGTCCCGAGCAGGCATCCGGTGACCCGCTCGACGGCCGCTCCGACATCTACTCCCTCGGCGTCGTGCTGTATCAGATGCTCGCCGGGTCCCCGCCGTTCGAAGGTCTGTCTGCGGCGTCGGTCCTCGCCCAGCAGATCACGGAGCCGCCCGAGCCCATCCGCCGCCACCGGCCGGACGTGCCGGAAGAAATGGCCGTGGTGCTGGAGCGGATGATGGACAAGAATCGCGCCAAGCGGTTTCAGATGGCGAGCGAGGTCAGTCGTGCACTCGTGGGTGTGATGCCCACGGCCGCGCGTGACCGCGTGCGCGTGCCGCTCCGCCGCAGGCTGCGGTTGATGTTCTACAAGTCTCTCGTCGGCCTGAGCATCGCGGGTTGTCTCCTGTTCATCGCCTTCGCGGGTGGGGCAGCAGCCGTGGCGTACTACGTGTTCAGCAAGCCGCCGCGCGTCGCGGCGCATGCGCCGCTGCCGGACAGCCTGACGCGCGTGCTGCGGGCGCGGCGCGCGCTCCTGCCTGGTGACATCGCCCGATACGCCTATCGTCCCGCCGGTCAGGAAGACACGACACTCTTGCTCCTGACGCGCCGCCGTACCGTGGTCGTGACACCCAATCAGGTGCGCTCCTATGCGCGCGACAGCGTGCGGCGCGACATGGACCTGATTCTCCACGGCGGCCTGGCGTTTCGGTTGGTGATCTACGGAAAGAACTCCGCACCAGTCGCGGACACCGTCTACCGGAGCCTGTCGTTCCGCGACATGCTGCTGCTGCGCTCCCAGCTCAACCGGTCCGAGAAAGTCCTGCCTGTGAGGCGTCGCGTCGTCCCGGCCCCGGCACCGCCCCCGGCCGCGCCCAAGAAGCCGCCACCGCCGGCTCCGCGCCGCCGCACCAGAACCGGAGCGCGCCGCTCCTCTTAGCGGCCGGCCGCGGGCTGCCGCGTGACCACTCCGTACACGCTCGCGGCGTCGATGTGGGACGCGTCGCCCGGTGTCGTGATGACGGCGCCGAAGCGATTCTGCCCGCCGATCGACAATGCCAGGGCGAAGGCACTGCGGCGGAGGCCGCCATCGGTATCGAGCCGGGCGATGATCTCGATCGGCCAGCGCGACGACGTGCCGGGCGTCCGCCAGGCCACCCCAAACGCATACGAGGGCTCCGCGTGGACCGTGACGTGCGCGACGGTCGACACAGCGAGGGCGCGAATTGGAGCCGGATGCCAGGTCAGGCCGGGGGCGAGCGCGATCCGCTGCCGCTGCCCTCCGACGAGCGGCTGCCCGAGGTTCGCGGCGACCGCGCCCACCGTGAGCCCAGGCATCGCCACGTACGTCACGCCGACGTCCCACCCGGTCGAGGTGATCCCCGTGCCCCCGTAGCGCGCCACAGCAACTCCCGCCGCCAGGCCCTGCGACCCTCCCGCGATTCCCAGGCGCAGGGTGCTGCCGCGGATGCCCGCATCGAAGAGGTCGCGTTGGTAAGCAAGGGAGAGTCCGCGCGAATTGAAGCCGGCGTTGATCTGGCGCAGCCGCCCGCGCGCGCCGGGATCTCCGACCGATAGCTCGGCGTAGATCGACGCGTCGCGGAGCACGCCCAGCCCCGCGGGATTGACCCAGACGGCGCGGGGATCGCGCACGTCGGTTGGAAAGAGGTAGGCGGTGGCGCGGTTGGGGACTTGCTGGGCGCCGATGCGGTTGGTGGAGAGGGCTGCTACGCAGAGCAGGCCTGCGGTGGCAAGCCTCACGGTTGCGCGACGATCGTCGAGCGCAGCACCCGGACGGCGGGAATCGAGACCGTTTGATACGGAAACGCTACCGTAATCGTCGAGCTATCGGTGCCTTCGGCGCCGAGATAGCGACCGTCGGCCGCGATGAAGTGTCGCGTCGTCTCTGTCCCCGATCCTGTGACCTCGACCGGCTGATTGGCCTGCGTGCCTTTTCCCGAAACAGCGTACGTGGATGCTACGTCGAGGCGCAGTGCCCGGACTCCCGCACGCTCCTCCCACGTCGCCACATGGGAATTGTTGACTGCGCGCCGCGTCACATCGATGACCACGCGATCGTCCGCCGAGGTGGTATCGGTCCACTCCGCACCAGGTACCAATCCGGTGCGAGGCATGCGCGGGTAAAACGTTCGCAACAAGCCAAGCAGCTGCACGAAGGCCGCTGCACGGGTGGAGTCGGACACGAGCGTCAGGCTCGAGGCCCCGGACGTCGTCAGGCGGCCGTCGTACACCAGGCCGTGAGCGGCGTGGAGGTCGATGCTCAGCGGCAATGTCGTCCCGGAGTCGAGCGCGATCGAATCAACCGTAAACGTCAATCGATAGCCCAGGCTGTCTGCGGGACCGACAATCGTGGCCGTGAAAAACAGCTTCGTCCCGCGATCGATGATCTGCGTGGCCTGACCGGGGAGTTGTTGCTCGGCGTGGAGTGCCTGGTGCGCTACGTAATGGAGGATGCTCGGTCCAATGTGCAGGCCGGCGGTCGGCGAAGGCGCTACCGGTGGCACGGCCGGAGGAGCCGCCGGGAGGTTCGCTGGTATCGGATTGGATGGGGGGTTCTTGGGCGTGCAGCTCAGCGCGCTGGCTGTGGCTGCCAGAAAAACGAGGCGACGCATCGGCTATTCCTTACTCTTGGTACGGCCGAAGATGGCGACCACCTCGGTCTCTTCGCTCGTCACCTTGAGCAGTTTCCACCCCCGCTTGAGCATGTCGTTCCGCCAGGTGATGAGCTTCTCCCATTCTGGGGCGGTCGTTCGAAAGACCCGGAGGTCGGCGACATTCTCCCAGTGGGGAGGATAGGGTGTGGATTTGGAGGCCCCAGGCGGCTGTGTGGTCACAGAGGAGGAAGTGGTGAGACCGTAAGCCGAGTTCTGTTTACTCGTTGGTACGAGCAGATGGTCATCTCTCTGGGATGGCTGTCGCCAGCCACCTCGTGCGGCCTACCCGCAGCTCAAACGACCCGGGCCGGGTCTCGCTGCTTATTTGGCCTTGCTCCGACCGGGGGTTGCCGTGCCACGCCCGTTGCCGGACGCGCGGTGGGCTCTTACCCCGCCGTTTCACCCTTACCCTTTGGATACAAGGGCGGTCTGTTCTCTGTGGCCCTGTTCCGTCGCCTCTCGGCGCCCAGGCGTTACCTGGCGGTCTGCCCTGTGGAGCTCGGACTTTCCTCGAATGACCCCTCAAGCCGGCCATCCGCGACCATCGGCCCCACCACTTCCAACGCACAAAATTACCGGGCGCCCCGCCCCCCCGGCAAGGCTTTACTTCGTGAAGCGCCGGATCACGCGACCCAAACTGTCGGTCGCGGCACCATCGAGCCAAAAGCCCGCCTGATCACTGAACGTGGCGTATCGCAACCGCGACCATTCGCTGGGCATGAACGTGGCGCGCTCAGGCTCGAGGCCCAGCGCGGAGAGCGCGAAGATGTCGCGCTCCTCGTAGCGCTGCAGCAGGGCGCGCGCACGGCGCTCTCTCAGCCACAGCAAGACGGGCGCCTCGGGACTGGAGAAACCGCGCAGTAAACCGAGCGTAAACCAATCCACGGGAACCGTCCCCGCGTGGAATGCGAAGCGCAGATCTGGATGCAGCCGGCGCAGCTCGTCGCGCAGCACGGTCGCCCGGGCCGCGACTGCTGCCTCGAGGCCATCGAAGTAGCTGCGCAACCAGCCACGCTCGAGCAATGTGTCATAGCGAACCCCCGCCGGAATTGCCGCGAGGCGTTCCAGGTCGGCGCTGTCCACACCGAGTGCCGCCAGTCCCGCGCGGTAGTCCGCGTCACAGAACCCGCTGCCCATGTAGTGCGCCATCGCGCTGTCGAGATCCAGCGCGACGCCGGCAATGACCTCGGGGCGGGTGCCGCCCAGCCGCGCCAGCGTGCGGTAGGTCGGCCGGAGCGCTTCCCGCCAGAACAACGAATCGAGACCGCAGGCGATGGGTGTGGGGTCGCCGTGGCGGTTCACTTCATTCGGGCCCTGCGAACGGATCGCGGCCAGCCGGACAGCCGGGAACCAGCGAATGCTCGTCGCCTGCAACCGCTCGCCGGTGATTTTCCAAAGGTTGCGCGTGCTCAGCGTGTCGACGATGGCTGCCTCGGGAATGGTCGTCGCGAGCGCGTTGAGCGCCGCGACGTCCACGAATCCGATCAAGGAATCGAGCGAGTAGAGCGCGAAGCGGCTCCACAGCACTCGCATCCCCTGCCGGGTAATCCAAGCAGGGGCGGAGACACTGCCGTGCTCCTCCCGGCGCGGGGCCGCCGCCTCCGGCAGAGCGGTTGCTTCGGACCCGACGGGCGGGGCGAGCGGCGGTGGATGCACGGCCACCCGCTCCGGCCCGTTCGCGAGCCGGAGTGGGGACGCGCGCCTCGCGGCCCCGATACTCGCCCACTCCGCGGGCCGGCGCGTCCAGCGCGCGAGCGCCTCCAGGAAATCACGGGTCTTGGGATCGGCGTTGGTCGAGGCCAAGAGACCACGACTCGCGACGAGGATCAGCCCGTCGCCAACCCGGCTCGCGGCGACCAGCGCCGTGCCGCCGGCGTGTGCCAGCGTCTGGCTCCGATCGTGTACCACGAGTGCGTGGTTGCGCCCGGCGGGGAACGGTTCGAAGCCGGCGTTGTCGAGCGCCGAGTGCAGCAGGGGTGTGGCCGGCGCATCGAGTGGCTGCGCGCCGACCGCGATCCCGGCACCCTGCGCGAGCAGCCAGCGGTTCATGGTCCAGCGGTCGAGCGCGCCATCGCCCTCGGCGTATCCCAGGACGACGACGCCCTCGCCGCGAATCCACTCGCTGAGAATCGCGAGGTCGCCGATCGTCAACGCATCGGAGAGGCCCTGTGGCTCGCGCCCACCGAGGACGAGCACGGTGCGGTACCGCGCCAAATCGGACCGCGTGAGGTGGGGATAGTAGCGGCGGTACTCCACGCGGTAGCCGGCGGCATGCCAGGGCGCGGCCGTCGTTTCGAGTGTCAGCGGGTCGGCGAGCGTCAGATCAACGACGAGGAGCCGGCGCGCCTCCGGTTGGCATGCCGCGACGACCATCAAGAGGCAGAACGACAGCCACCTCACCGCCGCGGCTCGACGAGTCGGTTGTACTTGCGCAGGGCGGCCCGGAGCCGGTCGTGCGGGAGGGCGTAGACGCGCATCCCGTTGATTCCCGTCATCGTTTCGGCCGCCACCATCGCGTTGACGATCGCTTCTTCGGTCGCCTGGATCGTGGCCTCGAACAGCGGGGAGATGCGCTCATTGGGCAGCATCGTGACCGTGACGTTTGCGTCGGGCTTCGCGGCGCCCGGGTTGGCGGTCGAGAACGCGACGAAAATGTCGCCCGACGGATTGCCGCCCGTCCCACCGAGCCGGCCCACGCCGAGCGCGGCGCGTTTGGCGATGCGCTTGAGCTGATGCGGCAGCAACGGTGCATCGGTCGCGATAACGATGATGATCGAGCCTTTCTCCGCGTCGTCACAGCGGCGGCCCCCACCAACGCGCGGCGCTCCGGGGATCGAATCCCGGCATGGCAGGAGATCGGGAATCTCCTGTCCGATGGGGACGCCGGCGATCGAGAGACGGCCGCGCGAACCGTAGTTGCATTGGACGAGCACACCGACGGTGTACCCCCCACGATCGGCAGGGAGCCGTCGCGACGCGGTACCGATCCCGCCCTTGAACTGATTGCAGATCATTCCCGTCCCGCCGCCGACGCTCCCTTCCGCGACCGGCCCGCCGCGCGCGCTATCGAGCGCCGCAAACGCATGCTCCTTTGTCACGTGAAAACCGTTGATGTCGTTGAGCGATCCGTCCCACGTCTCGGCGACGATCGGCAACGACCAATCGAATTCAAAGCCTTTGCGCACGAGCCACTCGATGACGGCGTCGCGCACGATGCCCACGCTGTGCGTGTTGGTGATCATCACGGGCCCGGCGAGGAATCCCGACTCTTCGAGCCAGGTCGTCCCAGTCATTTCGCCGTTGCCGTTGAGCGTGAACCAGCCGCCGAAGACGGGATCACCGTTGGTGGCGCCGCGTGGGAAGATCGCGGTGACGCCGGTGCGCACGGGACCCTGGCCCACGACGAGCTTGCCCTGCCCCGCGATGATCGTGCTGTGCCCGACAGTCACGCCGGCGACGTCGGTGATGGCATCGAGAGGCGCGGGCGTGCCGTCGAAGGGAACGCCGAGATCGCGCGCGCGCGGCCGACTTTGCGCGAGCCCCGGGGACGTGAGCAGCAGCAGGGCGGCAAGCAGTCGCATCTCAGGTCGCCAGGGCGTAGGGCAGCAACGCCTGCCGCATCTCGGCAGCCGTTTGCCACCGCGCTTCGCGCGCTTTGGAGAGAGCCTTCATCACGGTATCGCTCAGGACGCGAGGCACGTCGCGCCGCAGTTTCCGGAGATCGGGGGC
>WNGP01001315.1_pt1 | contig 26166 bp, 31 predicted proteins | sample 5407671 | NCBI WGS metagenome assembly WNGP01 (sample SAMN13153381, study PRJNA577476) | soil metagenome | isolation source: 40 cm soil or saprolite under Garry oak tree replicate 2 | place: USA:California | collected 2016-06-15
GGATCGTGGTGCACGTCGGGGTCCTCCCACCCGTCACCCAGATCCGTCTGATAGGAATAGTACACGACCAGCCGGTCGCCCAAAAAGATGCCGAACCCCTGAGCCGGGAGGCCGTCGTGCTCGTGGATTTTGGGCACGCCTTTCGGAAAGTCGTACACCACATGGTAGATCGGATGGGTCAACGGCACTTCCACCAAGGGGTGGTCGGGGAACACCCGGGCGATTTCGCGCCGGAACGACGTATCCATGCCGTAGTCGTCGTCGGCGTGCAGGAATCCCCCTTGCTCGAGGTAGCGGCGCAGCGTTTTCACCTCGTCGTCGGAAAAGTGGACGTTGCCGTGCCCCCGCATGAAGAGATACGGAATGTCCCACAGGTCGGCGCTCTCGAGCGTCACGACGCGCTCGCGCTCGGCCACGACAAGCGCCGTGCGTTGGCGAATCGCAGCGAGCAGGTTCGGAAGCGACGAGGGGCCGGCGTACCAGTCGCCGCCGCCGTCGTAGTGGAGGCGGCCGATGGTGAGGGTTGCCAAACGCGGAACGCGGAAGTGGGAACGCGGAACAAGCAGCGCGATTGCGCACAGCGCGGCCGTCCAGCGCGTCACAGTTCGTTGACCAACCGATACGCGGTGTTTCGCGCGATCCCGGTCTCCGCCGCGAGCTGGTCGGCGGCGTCTTTCCGCGTCATGCCCTGGGCGAGGAGGTCACGGGCCCGCGCTTGGGGATCTGTGGTGGGCTCCGCCCGGGCCGGCCGCCCGGTCCCCGCCAGCCCGTGCGCGTCTCTTCGAACACCTTCGTCATCTCGCGCGCCACAGCGGCGCCGCGTTCCCCGCCGCACGCCGCGGCGAGGTCGGTGAGCAGCTCGGCGACACGGGCGGGGGCTTCGAACAGGACGACGGTCCATTCGCTCTGGGCCACCGTCTCGAGCAGGCGGCGCCGCTCGCCGCCTTTGCGCGGCAGGAAGCCGAGGAACGCGTAGCGATCGGCGGAGAGCCCGGAGACCGCGAGGGCCGCGGCGACGGCCGTGGGGCCGGGGACGGTCACGACGGGGACGTCGCGCTCGCGCGCCGCGGCGACGAGGGCGGCGCCGGGATCGCTGACGGCCGGGGTCCCGGCGTCGGTGACGAGGGCGACGTCCTTTCCCGCGCCCAGCAGGGCGAGGATGCGGCGCAGCGCCGCCTCGCTCGAGTGCGCGTGGAAGCTCACGAGCTCGGCACGCGAGCCGACGTGGGTGAGCAGGACCCTGGTGCGGCGCGTGTCCTCGGCCGCGACCACGGTCACGCCGCTGAGCGTGGCGGCGGCGCGGGGGGACAGGTCGTCGAGGTTGCCGAGCGGCGTCGCGACGACGTACAGAGTGCCGGCCATCTCACCAGGCCACCCGCCACGGCAGGCGGCCGTAGAAGCCGGCGGATTGGAGCACGTAGCGGTGCTCCTTGGTTGCTTCCTTGAGGATCTTCGGCGCGGTGCCCGGCATCATCACCTCGACGCCTTCGAGCAGCTGCAGCGACCAGTCGGTGAGCGCGTTGGAGAGCTCTTCCGGCTGCACCACCGCCTCGGGCGTTTCGCCGCCGCGGGGCACGCTCAGCACAGCGAGCGCCTTGTGGGTCCCGACGATGCCGGCGCACACCTTCTGGGCGCGCCGCCGCGCCTCCCCGGGGAATTCCTTATCCACCTCGTCCACGATGCGCCAGTACAGCTCGCGGTAGGTGTTGATGAGGGCGTTGGGCGCCTGGGCCGGCAGCTCCGCGACGGGGGGGAACACGACGGCGGAGAGCGACGGCATGCGCCCGTCGGCGCCCCGCTGGAACTGCGCCTCCAGGAACTTCGCCACCGACACGTCTTCGGCCTTATCGCAGAAATAGCCCCCCGCGAAGCGACCGCCGTCGAACCGCACGTAGGACACGCGCCCGCTCGAGATCAGCTCCACGACGCCCGTCGCCTGCTCCTGCTGCAGCACCGGGAAGAACGCGCCCGGCTGGTCCGGGTCGAGGAAGCGGGGCTCCGTGGGGACGGCGCACGACTGGTACATCCACGCAAGCTGCTCCATCGGCGCGGCGCTGTAGGCCAGCTCGCCCCGCTCCACTTCGGCGCGCATGCGCTTGAGGGCATCGGTGATGGTGATGACCCGCCGGCCGGCCGTGTCGAGGCACGCCGCGTTCACCGCCTCGCCTTTGCGGAAGAACACGAGCACGCACTCGTCGGGGAGGTAGGCGGTGAGGTAGGCGTCGACCCGGCCGTCGCGATCGCGTTTCGCGAACGCGAGCAGATTGTCGAGGTGGATGAACGCCAGGCGAGTGCGATGAATGAGCCGATTCACCTGCGGAAACGTGAGCTCCGCCAGGCGAATCGGCGAGTTCATCAGGCGAGCAGTGCTCGCGCGCATGGCCCTCCGAAGGGGCTACGACAGGTGCTGTTGGATCTTCTCGACAAACACCGTCTTCGGATAGGCGCCGACGAGGGTGTCCACGTGCCGCCCATCCTTGAAGAATAGAATACTCGGAATCGAGCGAACGTTAAAGCGCATCGCCGTGCGCTGATTCGCGTCCACGTCCACTTTGGTCACTTTGACCTTGCCGTCGTACTCCCCGGCGATCTGCTCCATGATGGGCGCCACCATGTGGCACGGGCCGCACCAGGTCGCCCAGAAGTCCACGACGGCGAGCCCCTGGTGCTGCTCGATCTCCAGTCCGAAGGTGGCGTCGGTGACCGCCACCGGATGCGTCGCTGCTGCCATGACCCTGCACTCCTTCTCGAGTAATCATTATGTTGCGGGCCTATGCCGGACGTCCGGGCCCGGGTCGCTCACGTCGGTATCGCGGTGCCGAGCATCGCGACCGCGTTGCCGTTCTATCGCGACGTCCTCGGCCTGGTTCCCGGGACTCCCGAGACGGCGGACGGCGCGACGATCGTCAGCCTGCCCGCGGGCGATGTCCGCGTGGAGCTGTTGGAGCCACTCGACTCGGACGGCCCCGTCGCCCGCTTCCTGGCTCGGCGCGGGCCGGGGATCCACCACATCTGCTACCGAGTGCCGGATCTCGACCGCGCCCTCGCGCAGTGTCGCGCCGCCGGATACCGCCTCATAGACGACACCCCGCGGCAGGGCGCCGGCGGCCGCCGCATCGCGTTTCTCCATCCCCAAGCCACCGCGGGCATCCTGCTCGAGCTGACCGAGTAAAATAACACGCCGCGTCAGGGCGGGGTTCCGGCGCCGGGATACTGGCACCCGCGCGCCGGATTGGGCAGGGTTTCGAGGTGCACGTCGTAGACGAACCAGGTCCCACTCTTGCCGCGCATGAGCTCGATCGGCGTGCCGATGTGGCACCCCCTCCGGTCCAGCTCGAGGTGGTACGTGAGCGCGTTGTCTTGACCGGCCTTCGGGAGCGGGCCGTCGATGACGCGGTAGCCTTCGTGCGCAAGATATATTTGGATGACGGTGAGGAACTTGTTCAAGTCGGCGGGCTTCATCCGATCGGCCACTGGGCCCCGCTCGCTGCCCCAGAGGGCGCCCAGGCGCTTCAGGTCGTTCGCCTTCACGGCGTCCATGAACTGAGCGAGTGTCTGGTTCGGGGACTGCGGCGTCACCGCTTGGGGCCGCGATCCGCAGCCCAGGCCGCCGAGCGCGACCAGCACGGCCAGTCGTCGCATCACGAGCACCACCCGAGGGACGAAGTGACCCGAAGGTAAGGGCGCATGCGGCTCTACGTCAACATTGATCACATCGCGACGCTGCGCGAAGCGCGCAAGACCGACGAGCCGGACCCGGTGCGCGCCGCGGAGGCGTGCGAGCGTGGCGGGGCCGACGGCATCACGGCGCACCTGCGCGAGGACCGCCGCCACATCCAGGACGCGGATGTGCGCGCCCTGCGCCGCAGCGTGCGCACCGTCCTGAACCTCGAGCTCGGCGCCAATCCCGAGATCGTGCGTATCGCCTGCCGCGAACGCCCGTTCCAGGCGACGCTCGTCCCCGAGCGCCGCCAGGAGATCACGACCGAGGGCGGCCTGGCGCTGAAGCGCGGCGACCGCCGCGTGCGCGATGCCATCGCCCGGCTCGCGCGCGCGCGCATCCGCGTGAGCCTGTTCATCGACCCCGATCTCGCGGCGATCGAGCGGGCCACACAGCTGGGCGTGCCGGCCATCGAGCTGCATACCGGTCGCTACGCGCACACCTGGCGAAAGAGCGACGCGGCGCTGCGCCAGCTGCGGCGCGCCGCCGCCCACGCCAAGGCGTGCGGCCTCGCGGTGCACGCGGGACATGGCCTCACCTACCACAACGTCCAGCCCGTCGCCGCCATCCCCGAGATCGAGGAGTTGAACATCGGGCACACGATCATCAGCAATGCCGTGTTTTGGGGGCTCGAGGAAGCCGTGCGGCGGATGCGCGCGCTACTGGATGCCGTCAGTTGATGCCTTAAGTTCCTTGCCATGACCGAACCCGGCAAACCGCTCGGCATGTCGGACTTCTTCGGCCTCGAGGCCGGGGAGTATCTGGAGCGGCTGGATGCGCTACTCGGCAAGCCCGAGCCCGCCGCCGAGGATTTCGTGCGGCACGCGCGCGCGCTGCGGGGGAGCGCGCTGATGGCGAAACAGGCGGCGATCGCGCGGGCGGCGACGGGGCTCGAGACGCTGGCGCGCACCGTGCGCGACGGCCGCCGGGCGTGGGACGTCGCGACCAAGCAGCTCGCGGTGCGCGCGGTGGACGACCTCAAGGTGCTGGTGCGCCGCGCCGCGCGCTGGACGGACGCCGACACGGCAAAGGCCGACGGGCTCGCCGCCGAGCTCGAGCGCCTCGCCGGCCGGCCCTCCGGCGCGGGCCGCCCCGGCGAGGCGCATGGCCTCGACGCCGGCGCACGCGCCTTCGTGGCGCGGGAGGGAGCCGCGATCGCGAGCGCGTTGGACCGCGCCGCGCAGGCCCTCGGCGCCAACCCCCTCGCACACGATCCGCTCCAGCACGTGCTGCGCGCGCTGCAACCGCTGCGCGGCCTCGCCGCGCTCGCCGATCTGCCGCCGCTCCCCGATCTGCTGGACGGCATCGAACGCACCATCGCCGAGCTCGAGCGGCCCGGTTCGAAACCTCCCGCGGGCCTGGGGGAGCTGTTCCAATCCGCGGCCACGGCGATCGCCCGGGCGGCGCGCGAGGTCGCCGAGCAGGGCCGCCCCAATCCGGACGCACCCGAGTTCCAGCGGTTCGGAGCGCTCGCCGTGCGGGCCATGGACGGCGAGCCGGACGCCGTCCCGATCGCGTCGCTCTATCACGATGACGCGGGCCCCCACGTCGTGCAGCGCGGGGTGGCCGCGGCACGGCCCGCCGCGCTCGGACGGCTCGAGCTCGTGAGCCACGGCGAGCACCTGCGCCAGGCTGCCGACTCGCTCGAGCGCGCCCCCAGCGCGACGCAGCGCGAGCTGCGGGCCCACACACTGGCCGGCACGTTCCGGGCGCTGGCGAATGCCGGGGGCGGAGCACTCGCCGATCGCGTCGCCCAGTTCGCGCTCGCGGCCCGCGACGTGGTCACGAGTGGAACCGCGGTGCGGGCGCCCCAGGCGTTCGCCGGTCTGCTGCGGCAGGCGGGCGAGCTGCTCGCCCGCTCCGGTGACGCCGACGAAGCGGCCCTCGCGGCGGAGCTGGACGGCCTCATCGCCGGCGTGCGCGGCCTCCTGCCGGGTGGCTCTCCCCCTGCCCCTCCTGTCCCCCGCCCATCCGGGGAGCAGCCTACCCTCGAGTCGCCGGACCTCGTCGGCTCGTGGACCGCCTATCACCGCCTGGTCGCCGCGGGCGTGGGTCCCGCGTCGCTCGACGAGCTGCTCCGGGCGCCATCGCTCGACACCGCGCGTCCGCCCAGCACCGCCGCCCCTCAGTCCAGATCGCCGGCACCGACGCGCGAGCTGCCGGTGGTGGACATCGGGACGCTCCTGTATCGCGGCGAGCGTGCCCTGGCACGCGCCCAGGAGCTGCGGGGACAGGCGAAGCAGGCGTCGGGCGACGCGCTCCGCATGCTCATCGACGAAGTCTGCGATCTCGTGGCCCTCGCCCTCGACGCTACGCCTCCTCGCTCCCCGACCTCCTAGCGGCCGCGTGGCGCCGCGCCTCGGGGAGGGGTGGTGGGGCACGTGGGGCGCCTGGGTGGTCGGGCTCGCCGTCACCGGGCTGCTCCTGGCGTGGGCCCTGCACGGTGTCGACCCGCGCGCCGTACTCGAACAGCTGCGGCACGCCGATCCCCTGCTCTTCGCTGCCGCCATGGCGCTTGCCACGGCCACGTTCCCGTTGCGCGCGCTGCGCTGGCGCCTGATCCTGCGGGGCACGAGCGGTGAGGCCTTCTCGCTCCGCCCCCTGTGGCACGCCACGGCAGTGGGTTTCATGGCAAACAACCTACTCCCCGCCCGTGCCGGGGAAGTGGCGCGAGCCTATCTCGCGCGGCGGCAGTTGCCCGTGCGCTTCACGACGGCGCTCGCGTCGATCGGCGTCGAGCGTGTGTTCGACGGGTTGGTCATGGTGGCCCTCCTCATGGTGGCGATCGCGGTGCCGTCGTTCCCGCGCGCCGCCACGATCGGCGGCGTGGCGCTGTCCCGGCTCGCCACGGGCGCGGCGGCGCTGTTCGGCGCGGCGCTCCTGGTCGCCCTGCTCGTCGTGCACCGCCCCGCCCCATCGCTCGCGCTCCTCTCCCGGGGCCTCCACGCGCTGCTTCCCGCGCGTCTCGCCGACCGGCTCAGCCACCTCGCCCTGGGGCTGGTCGCCGGGCTCGCCGTGCTCAAGAGTCCCTCCCGATTCGCTGGCGTAGTGGCGTGGTCGCTGGTGCTCTGGGTGGTGAACGCGCTGTCGTTCGCCGTCTGCTTTCGAGCTTTCGCTCTTCCGATTCCGTGGGTGGGAGCATTCCTGTTGCAGGGGTTGATCGGGTTCGGCGTCGCGCTGCCGTCCTCTCCCGGCTTCTTCGGACCGTTCGAGGCGCTGACCCGCGTGACCCTCGCCCTGTACGGCATCGGCGCCGACCGCGCGGTGAGCTATGCCGTGGCCTACCACATCGGCGGCTTCATTCCCATCACCCTGCTCGGGCTGCATTCCCTCTCGACGAGCCACGTGCGGCTGGCCGAGCTGCGGCGAGCCGAGGCGGTGGAGGAATAGGCGGTGGCTGCGGACTGCGTGCGGATCGCCGCTCACGCCAAGGTCAACCTGTTCCTGCGCATTCTCGCACTGGAGCGGGGAGCGGGGAGCTTCCACCAGATCGAGACCGCCTTCGCGCTGCTCGAGCTGGCGGACGAGCTGGTGGTGCGCCGCACTGCCCCGGGCGCGGGGGTGACGCTCGAGGTCAACGGTCCCGATCTGGGACCGGCCGATGAAAATCTCGGAGTGCGCGCGGCGCGCGCCGTGCTGGAGGCGACGGGCTCGAAGTTCGGCGTGGCGATCACCCTGACGAAGCGAATCCCCGTGCGCGCCGGTTTGGGCGGCGGCTCGAGCGACGCGGCTGCCGCCCTCCACGCCGTCAACGCGCTCGCGAACCGGGTGATCCCGACGCCCGAGCTGTTGCACTTCGCGGCGCGCCTCGGTGCGGACGTCCCGTTCTTCGCAAGCGAGGCGCCGCTCGCAGTCGCGTGGGGCCGTGGAGAGCGCCTGTTCCGGCTGCCGCCTCTGCCGGCCATGCCCGCTCTCGTCGCGGTGACCAAAGTGGGGGTAGCCACGCCGGACGCGTACCGCTGGTGGGACGAGGCGCATCCGAATGCCGAGCCACGTGGGCCGGTCGTGTTCGACGCGCCCGCACTCGCGGCGTGGGGCAGCGTCGGACGGCTGGGGGGCAACGACTTCGAGTCCGTGGTGTTCGGCCGGCACCCGCCGCTGCGGGATCTGTTCGAGCGGCTGGCGGCGACCCACCCCTACTGGGTCCGGTTGTGCGGGTCGGGGAGCGCGGTCGCGGCGGTGTACGCGAATGAGGGATTGCGCGACGATGCCGCGATGCAGCTGGGTGAGCGGAAGCAGGGGCTCATTCGCACCAGCACGCGGGCCGCGCCCGCCCCGGGACCCGAGCCGGACTCGGGGAGTAGCGCCGGCGACCGCGACACTGCAATCTGAAGGAAACGCGCGCGGGAGGGGCGGATGCCTGAAGAGCTGATGGTAGAGAAAGAGTATATATCGGAGGACCCCATGCGCTCGCCGCTTCAGATGTTGTGTCGCCTCACCGCTGCCTCGATGCCGCTCGTTCCCCTCGCCGCGGCGTGCACCTCCGTCGCCACCGTGCGCCGGCCCGCCCAGTTCATCGCGGCGAAGGCGCCCCAGGTCGTCTGGGTCACCACGGCCGACCACAGGCAGGTGGCGCTCTTATCGCCCACCGTCAGGGCCGATACGCTCGGCGGGCTCGCCGAGGGTGCACATTACGTCGAAATGCCGCTGTCGACCGTGCAGTCGATGCGGGCGCGTCAGCCCGCGCCGCGACGCACGTTCCTCCTGATGGGCGGGGGCGCTGTGGCACTCGCGGCGGTTGCCCTCTCCGTTTCGCGCAAACCGGGGGGACAGTATTACCCACCCTGCCTCCTCCCCAACACAGACTTCTGCCCAAACGGCGGCGGGGCGCCCTGACGAGCACCGTTCCCCGTTCACGTCCGATAGCCTGCGCACGGCGTCGCCCAAGTGGCCACGACGAAGCGGACCTCGCCCTTGACGCAATATGTTAGGCGGTGGCGACATGGGGTTCGCGACACCGGGTCAGCGCTTGAAATTCGGCTTGACACTGTGGCGTGCTCCTCCACACAACCAAGGAGGCCCACTCATGCAAGCCGCTGCAGATCGTTGGAGCCATGCGCTCCGGACGTACCGTGCCGCCGCGCTGTTCGTAGCGTTACTCAGCACGGCCTGTCACGAGTGGCGCACCGAATACGAGACTCCGCAGGCGCTGCTCGCAACTAGCCACCCAGAGAGGCTTAGGGTCACCCGCAGCGACGGCTCTCACGTGGTACTCTAAAGATCCCGGGCTCCGGGGGGATACACTTGTAGGCATCGAGAACGGCCGCGGGAACCAACAACCCCTGGGTGTAGCGCTCAGCGACATTCGGGAGGTAGCGACTCGCGGTTTTAGCGCAGGCCGGACATTCTGGCTTTTCGTGGGCGTGGCCGTCGCTGTCGTCGCCGCTCCGCACGTAATTTCAATTCCGTGCCCGTGCGGCAACTGACAAGGATGACGAGCCGCGAAATGGTCATCGCGGCTCAAACTACGGCGTCCCGCGCGGCCGCGCGCCGGTACTCCCGGGTCGCACGCCTCGACGCCGGTAGTTTTTTCACGGACCTTGCTGTATTACGGTCCCGCCCCCGTGGCACCCGCATCGACGCGGTGACAGACACCATCACACGAACCTTGGGGCGCTCCATCCAACCACCCGTGCGCTTCGGCATACATAATGACGGTCGCCACCGCGCCACCGACCGCAAACGCGAACCCTGCGGTCCGAATCTCGGAGTGCTCCCGGACCCCAAGGGACGTCACGTCCGAAAGCTGCAGCTGTCGGCGCTCGCCGTTGACGATCCCCACGAGGCTGTCGCCGCTCACCCGCGCGGAATCGAAGACCACTGTCGCGCGGGCGCGCGTCACCCAGACGCGCGTCAGCGCGTTGGGCGGGCTCAACTCGGCCCGATCCACCGGGCGCATCGCGGTGCAGGCCGCGGTCAGGAGTGCGCCAACGAGAAAGACGGGTGAGAAGCGGAGAGAGGTGCGCATAGGGGCCTTCCGAAGCATCAACCCATTTTCACGAACAAGAGGAAGGGTCGGCGGTGGGGCAAAACCCTGGCCGACCGTTAGCGTTTGGCGCGGTCAGCCAGCGACCGATCATCCAGACCGCCAGCAGGGTCGCTCCACCTACCCCCGCCGCGAGTCCTGCGGTCTTCGCCGGTGCGGCGACCACTGCCCTCACCTCGGTCAGGTGGGACAGCGGAATCGCCTTGGTTTGCCCCTTGACGAGTCCGGCGAGCGTGTCGCCCGTCAAGCGGGCGTCCGTCATGCGAATGACGGAGTGATCGGAATCGGCGAGCAAGAGCGTCCGAGGCTGCCGCGCCGCAAGGTCCTGAGCTGGGGAAACGAGCGGGACCGCCGTCCGGCATCCGATGGAGCCGAGCATCAAGCAACAGGCGATCGGGACTGTGCGCACGACCTTTGCCCTCGCTACCTCACGACCGGTGTGCCACCTCAGGAAAGGTTGCGGGATGTGCTGTGTTATGAAAAGCGCTTGCCTCGCGTCTGCGTTCGGGGCTTCGCTGCAAGAGTTCTTGAGTACTCAACCTACACAGTTCTTGTTCGTGCTCAACTGGAATCTTGCTCGAAGAGACGTCGCGCGCAATGTCTCTAAGGCCCAGCAGGCACCCGTGGAAGGCATGGGCCAGCGAGTGGGCCTCGCCGTTCGGATGCGGAAGCATGAGCATCCGTCGTGCCGCCCCGAGTTTTTCGGCGGGAAAGGTCTGCGTCGGACTGCTGCCCGGGACTTCCGCCGCGCGGGAGTCTCCGAGGGCGAGAGTATGCAGCTCTGCGGCTGGGAGACGCGGAGCATGTTCGACCGCTACAACGTGATTGACGAAGCCGACCTCGCCCGCGCCGTGGCGAAGCGATTAGGTATGGCACGCCTTCGGCACGCCCTGAGCCTCCCGCCAAGGACTCAGCATCAGTAAGTTCAAGCGCTGCATAATCGCTGGCCCCTCGTCCAATGGCAGGACACCGGACTTTGGATTAGGCCCCCCGCAAGGGGGGCTGTTGTTTTGTAGTCAACTCGTGGCGTCCGGTGTCGGCTAATGCACCCTGCGCCGATGCTGACCGAGACAGAAGTGATACAGCGGCCCGGCTGCGTTCTGCGCCTCAACCTGCAATCTGCGTGAGCAGAGTTAGAACCGCGCCGTGGTCGCGCTCAAGCGCCGCTTGGAGGTCAGCCCCGATCGCCGTCTGGCGGAGCCGGTAGTCGTCCGTCCGAGCGACGATGCTCCAAAAGAGATCGCTCACCTCGCGCGCCGGACCCCGCGTCGAGGGGGACGCGTAGGGGGCTTGAGCGGCGATCCCCGTGAATGTCGCGGCGAGCGCCTCTCCCATCGCGTTGTTGATGCCTGCGACGTACTGCGCGAGGTACCGCACGCCTTCGGGATCCCCCCGCGGGCGGTTCCCAAGCATGGCTCGCCACACATGCGTCGCGCGACTCGCCAGTGCACGGATCAGCGCATCGACCGCCTCTTGCCGCTCTCGCCGCTCGCGTCGCTGCCACAGAAGCGTAATCACGCCGATGATGACAGCCACGACGACGGCGAGATCCGCCCATGTATGGAGAGCCTCGCGGCAGTCTGGGCAAGCAAACCAGCTGAGTGGAGAGAGGCACGAGCCCGTGAGCATTGCGCCTAAAGGCCCGTTCGCAACCGAAACAAGGTCCAGACGGAGCTGGCGACCTTCACCAGAGCGGGAACCGCGAGCGCGAGGATTGCGGTCGCCAAGGAGACAACCGCCCATGTCACGGTCTTCCCGAGCGCGCTCGCCGTCAGTCGGTGCCAGAGGCCCTTGAACGACCAATGCTCTCGCTCGAGGCGCGCAAGTTGGTCGGCGCGCTCGCCATTCAGCTGTTCCTGTAGGAATCCAGCCTGCCGCTGTGCTCGGTCGCGCTGCGCGATGAGCCGGCGCTCTCCCTCGTTGAGGATGCCGCCGCTTTCCGCGACTACCATCTCGAAGCGGTCCGGGTCGATTGCGTGCAGAAAGGTCGACCCTTCCCTTCCGCCGATGACGTGGTACAGCCCATCGTGCGGCTGAAGGAAGCTCATGCGCAGGAGTTGCGCGAGCGGATCCGTGATGACGGCGAGATTTCCAGCCCGCGTCTTGAGGTCCAAGCGGTCGTGGTCGGCGAGCAAGACGCGCGGCCGGAGCAGAGGATCATTGATCGGCCACGGCTTCCCTTCGCTCGCCTGAACGATCGGGCGGAGCGTCGACACGAAGCGCTCCCACGGCTCGCGAAGTCCCTTGACCGTTTCGAGTGCCTCCGCCGCGTCGGAAGCCTCCAACTGAAGCGCTACAATCTCACGGGCTGCTGCTGGAATGTCCGGCGTTCCGCGTTCTAGACCGGAGGGCAGAGGACGGGTCATCATCGATGGAACGATGCCCCTCCCTGCGGCCCTGCGTTAGGGGGTTTTTGCGGCAACGGCGGGGGCGCGGACGCGACAGGACCGCATGAGGCGTTACTTGCAGCGATACAGGAAATAGGCGCGGCCGCTCTTGTTGTCTCGCCAACTCACGAACGAATCCTGTACCAGACCGAGCATCCGACAGAACGCTGCCCGAGACACGGAATACTGCTGCGGCGCGCCCTTCGCCGAGGTATCAGCCTGTGTTCGCGTGATGCGCTCTGAGTAACCGCGCGCACCGGTGATCGACCATGCGTAGGTTGAGCCGGGGTCGCCGAGGATGATTGTGAAGCTGAAGTGGCCTGTACCCAGAGGCGGTGCTAGAACCTTCGTTCGGTACGTACGGGAGGCTGTGTCCCGGCGAGTGATCGCCGAGACCTCAATCTCGACTTCTGTGATCGTGAAGTCCTTCGTGCCGTTGTAGAGGTCACCTGCATAGATGCTCCCATATTCAAGGCCTGCACGGCCAGTAAGGGACCCCAACAGGAACGGATTCATCTCCTGGAGATCGCCTCCTAGGGAGCGCTCCTCCTCCCGGTGTTCCTTGTCAGGAAACTTCCTTCGGCAGGCTCCGACGATGACGGCCGCAGCATCGCTGATGGGCTGAGTGCCCTTTAGCTCCTTGAGGACACAGTCGTCATAGTTCGATGGTCCGCTGAACACTTTTGTCACACCCACCGTCAGTAGGACGCCGAGCACGAATGCTAGCGCAACCCTCGCATGCTCAGTCACGAATCACCCGCGAGCGTGTCGCATGCTCCGCGGTCGGGGCGCTGACTCTCCCACGTGATCCGCCATTTCGTTCGCAAGCCGGACGTCCGTGTGACGGGCTCGCAATATCGGTCGCGCCGGTACCTCCCCAAAGGGCAAGGACAGCACTTCATACTGGGTCGAGAAGATGCAGCACGAACGAGGTGCCCGTTAGGGCATTCTTGCGGCAGCGGGGGGCGCGGACGCGACAAGGGGCGGCCAGCCTTGGTCTGCTCCCCGTCTTTCGGACCAAAGGGAATGCGACACATGATACAGGTGTCTGTGAGGGATGGCAGACGCGCAGAGTGCGCCAGACTTCTTCCGCTACGTGAGCAAGCGAGGGTGACAATGTCATATCCAAGAGCTGTAGTGCCACTCGGCGGCCTCCTCAGTGCCTGCCTCCTAGCCACCGTGCACGCCCAAACGCCCGCCTGCGATACGCTGGCAGTCGCGAGCGATCCCGTGACCTCGGACAGCTTGTACCCGCCGACCCTTGCAGATGTGCGAATCCCCAGCTCGGGCGCCCGGATGAACGGCGTGCTGTACCTCGCCCAGGGCAAGGGCCCGCACCCCACGGTGCTCGTTCTCCACGGCTTTCCGGGCACCGAGAAGAATGCCGACCTGGCGCAGGTCGTCCGCCGGGCCGGGTTCAACGCTCTGATCTTCCACTATCGAGGCGCCTGGGGCAGCGAGGGGGACTACTCCCTCAGTCACGTCTTAGAGGACGTCGCTGCCGCCCTCCGATGGCTCCGCCAACCAGCCGTCGCGGACTCATATCGAGTGAACACGCGGCGCCTGATTCTGGTCGGCCACAGCTTGGGGGGATTCGCTGCCCTGCACGGCGCCGTCGCCGACAGCGGCGTCCGAGCCGTGGCCGCGCTCGCACCAGGTGACTTCGGTCGCCGCGGCGAGCGCTTGAAGGATCCCGAAGCGTTTGCGGCGAGCGTGCGCCAGCTTGACCCGCAGCTCGGACCGCTGCGTGGGACGTCGGGGCAAGCTCTCGCACAGGACATGGTCGACCACGCCACCGAGTGGCAGTTGGAGCGTTACGCGCGCGTTCTGGCGGGGAAGCGATTACTGCTGGTCGCGGCGACCCGCGATGCCGTCGTGCCGCTGGGGGAGGTGTATGAGCCATTGGGAGCGGCCCTGCGGCAAGAGGGGGCTCGACACCTGACGGCCGCGACGCTCGACGCAGACCACGGGTTCTCGAACACCCGCGTGAGACTTGGCCGCTTGCTGGTGCGCTGGTTGTGCTCAGAACAGTGATGATCACCACCGCATGGCCGACGGACACCCCGAGGCTGTCGCATAACCCTGGTCCGAAGAACGGGGGCAGGACAGCCTCGGCCCGGCGCCGCCACCGGCCAACTTGAGCTTGGGTTGCGCGGGTGTAGCCTCCCCTGCAGCTTAAGCGCCGTCCTGTAGGCGGCGCATCCCAAAACCAAGGCACGGTCTGTGGTGAGCGAGCAGAAACTCGCTGCTCCCTTCATAACCCGAGTCGTGCTCCGCAACTACAAGAGCATCGGTCTTTGCGACGTCCAGCTGGGGAACTTGACCTTCCTCGTCGGGCCCAACGGGTCTGGCAAGAGCAACTTTCTGGACGCGCTCCGCTTTGTCTCCGACTCAGTCAGGTTCTCGCTCGACCACGCTCTTCGCGATCGCGGTGGCATAAACGAGGTCCGTCGGCGCTCGCGGCATGGCCATCCCAATCACTACGGTGTCCGACTTGAGTACAAACTTCGGAATGGATCCTTCGGCTACTACGCATTTGAGATTGCCGCCCGCACAGCGGGTGCTTACATGGTCAAGCAAGAGGAGTGTCGCATAGCCAACGGCGGGCCCGAGCGCGTCGCATCCTACCAGGTCTTGCAGGGTCGCGTTGTGAAATCCACCCTCCGGCAACCTCCCCCCGCGGCACGCGATCGTCTGTATCTCGTCAACGTTTCAGGCTTTGAGGAGTTCCGAGAATTCTACGACGCCATTTGTCAGATGGGCTTCTACAACCTCAACCCTGACGCCATCAGAGACTTGCAGACGCCCGATCCTGGCGAACTCCTGAAGCGAGACGGCAGCAACCTCGCCAGCGTTTTCGCCCGCCTTAGTGACCGTGAGCCAGATCTAACGCGGAGGATCCAGGAGTACTTGTCCAAAGTGGTGCCAGCTGTGTCTTCCGTACGTACCAGGACAGTTGGCCCCAAAGAGACCCTCGAATTCCGACAGGACGTCAAGGGTTCTGAGCGCCCGTGGAGGTTTCTCGCGTCCAGCATGTCGGACGGAACACTCCGCAGCTTCGGCCTCTTGGTGGCGTTGTTTCAGGCCGGTCCAGAGGACAGCCGATCTGTGCCGCTCGTCGGCATAGAGGAACCTGAAATTGCCCTTCATCCAGCAGCGGCTGGCGTTCTGACCGACAGCTTGAGAGATGCCTCCCGTATTCGCCAAGTCCTCGTTACGAGTCACAGTCCCGACCTGCTCGACGACAAGGAGGTCAGCGACAGTTCGATTCTCGCAGTGATCTCCGTCGACGGGGACACGCGAATCGGACACTTAGACGTCGCCGGTCGAGCGGCCCTAAGAGAGCATCTCTACACGGCAGGTGAACTCCTGAGGCTCGAACAGCTGAGACCGCACCCGGACGTGCTGGCGCTGCGAGCCGAGCAACTCAGCCTGTTTGGCGAGAACGGCTGATCCCCTTGCGAATCGTACCGATTGTGGAGGGTCATGGAGAGGTGGAGGCGGTGCGCATCCTCATTCAGCGCATATGGGCGGAGTGCTTGCCCGCACTCCCCCTTGAGGTATTGCGCCCCATTCGTATTCCCCGGAGCAAGTTGATAAAGGAGGGTGAACTTGAACGCGCCGTTGCACTGGCGCGCCTTCAAACAGACGACAACGATGGAATCCTTGTCCTCATAGACGCTGACGACGACTGTCCGAAGACGTCGGCCCCTCAATTGCTGGAGAGGGCTCGACGAGCCGGTATCGCGCGCAGAGTCTCTGTTGTTCTCGCAAGACGCGAGTTCGAGGCCTGGTTTCTGGCCGCAGCTGTGTCGATCCGGGGGCAGCGGAGTCTGCCACACGATCTCGTCTCACCTCCCAACTCCGAGGATGTTGGCGACGCCAAGGGGTGGCTGTCAGAGCGAATGCGTGGAACGTCAGTCTACAGCCCAACGCTCGACCAGCCCGCCCTCACCGCTGTTTTTGATCTAGCTGAGGCTCGTGCTGCACCGTCCTTCGACAAGCTCTGTAGGGAGGTGTGCCAGTACATAGGAGCTTGAAGCGGTGCAGGAGGTGCGTCGCTCCGCAGATGCCGCAATGTTCCTTCGTCACGCCGTGTGCTCAACCAGCGTGCATCCCGAGCGCGCAAGTTCTAGGCGCTGCTCGGTTGTCAATCCCCGCGGCTCGACCACTCGTCCCTCGGCGGTGGAGTCGGGTGCGACAAACGGGTGGCACCACCCGTCCCGGCACTTGAAGTACGTGTACCGCGCGCCGACCCGCAGCGCGAACAGTCTCCGGGCATCGTCGCGCTGGCATTGGTCGAGGCCGGACTCTTCGAGCAACCACTCGCGCTCGCCGATCGACGCAGCGAGATAGCGAGCGGCGAACTGCTGGAGGCGCTCCTTCCGCCACGCGCGGAGGTGCCGCTCGAACGTCTTCGGGTGAACGCCGCGCAACTTGGCCACCGCCGCGATCGCGGCCGATTCGACACGCCTAGGCCAGGGGAGCGGCACGAGTTCCATCATCCACGCGGGCGCAACCTGCCGGTGCTTGGGCGGCACTTGGCGCAGCTGCCCGAACCACCACAGGACGTAACTGACCATCCGGAAGTCGAGCGTCAGTAGGTGAAAGCTCGGCCAGTGCTGCTGCACCCGCAGCAAGGGGTCTCGCTCCGCCGCCTTCTCTAGGAGCGCGGCGATCTGTCGGCCGCGACGCCCCTGACCCTTCAACGTTTTCCATCCGAGGCGCTGCATCGCCGCCCGCTGAAAGCCGGCTCGCCAATCCGCGGGGGTCGGCCCGCGACCACTGACTAGCGCCTCAGCCACCGGGCGCCACCCCCCGCCCTGAAAGTCCCGCGATGGCGGGCTCGAATTGGCGGTCCTACTGTCCAAGGGGCGCGGCTCGCGCATGGCATAATCATAGCATGACGCGCCACAGAACTAAGACTCCGGCACGCCGACCCGGCCGACCCGCGGAAGCAGGCGTCGCACGCAGCGCCCTGCTTCGCGTGCGGGCGACGCCTGCCGAGCTGCGACAACTCCGCGCCGCCGCTGCCGTCGTGGGCAGCACGACGCCGACGTACGCCCGGCGCGTCCTGACTGCGTCGGCGCGCCGGACCCTTGCCGATTTCGCGCGGACGTTGCGCCGGGCTGCCGCGCAGGAAATGACGTCGCCTGGGCTCGTACCCACGGGTGACAAAGCCAAGGCCCCCGTTAGCGCCACAAGAGGAGCGTAAGCGTATGCACAGCGATCTACAGGAGCTGCAACGCCAGGTTGAAACCCGTTTCGGCAGGCCGCGGACAGATGCCGAACAGGCGGAGGCGATCAGCCTGTGCGACCGAAGCCTGATAGAGCGAGTGGCGGCGGCGGCGGAAATTCGGAAGGCGACTCCCCGCCGCGACTTCGTTGGGTATGGCGGTACACGGGGTGGCGGTCTGACAGATGTCGCCGACGATGCTCCAGTCGAGCTGGACCGGCTGGGCGAAGCGCTCGACAAGGTGTCGAGCATCCTGCTCGAGGGCACGCGACAAGACGTCGAGACGGCGCGCGCCGATTTCGGCCGAGGCCGCCGCCCGTTGGCGAAGACTCGTGGCCTGACCGCCGCGCATATCGCAGCCGAGTTTCGGCAGCTTGCCGACCTCCTCGGTGGCGCTGAGGAAGCCGAATGACCGCCGCCGCTCTGGCCACGCCCACCACCGCCGAACTCGGGGCGGAGGCGCGCGCGTCCAATGAGGTGGTGGCCACGCTGGAGCGCGAACTCGCACAGAAGCCCGCCGAGATCGACGCCGCCATCGACGCGGACGACGCCGCCCTCGTGAATCGCCTCAAACGGCGCGAGGGGCACCTTCCCCGACTGATCGAGACTGCCCGCGCAGAGTCGCAGGCTGCGTGGGCCGCGTTCCACGCCGCCCGCGAGCAGGAGCGGCGTGCGGAACTCGAACGCGACCTCGCGGCTGCCGAGGCGGCGGGAATAGAAGCATCGACCGGTTTCTGCGGCCCCGTGGCCGAAGCGTTCGGGCGTGGCGCCGCGAAGACGCGAGGCGCCCGGATCCACAATGCCGAAGCGAAGGCCGCGCTGCGGGGCGACCCGACGCTCGTGCGGAGTTTCTTCGAGGCCGCTGGCGCCGAGGACATGCGCTTTGCCTACCACTTTTGCGAGCGCGTGCTGGCGTGGATGGCCTATCCGCCGAACCTCACGGCGCCTCAGCCGGTGAATCTGTCGGGCGTTGAGGCGGCCGCGGAGCGGCTCGCGTGGCGGGTTTTCTTCGGCGAAACCACGAAATAGGAGGATCGGGATGCCCAACGACTCGGAAGGCGCGAGCCCGGCGCAGCAACTCCACGAATCGGGATTCGCGCGGCTCAAGCAGCAGATGGCCGCGGAGCAGGCGGCCGAGCAGCGCGCCACCGGCGGACTCCGTGCGGGCGGTGTCGCGCCGCGAGCGCTGCCGCCGGAGCAGGAGCGGCGCAAGGCGGGCGACGTCATTCCGCCGGTCGAGAAGAAGTAGCGGAACCGCGGGGTCGGATGGCTGGCTCTGTTCGGGGCCACCGTTCGCGAGCGATTCGTCTCCTGGTCGCGAAGCCGGCCTAGTCCACCGGGCCCCGCGCTCCCGCCGCGTTCGTTGAGATGGCTCGAACAAGAAGGCGCCCGTCGGCGGTGAAGGCCGAGCGGGCGCAGAAAGGCACGACGCATGGACCGTCGCACCGAGACAATACAACAGCCCCAGCCAACCCGCAATGTGACTGCAGCCCCCGCGAGGCAGGCAGTCGCACCGCTCCCCACTCGCGATCTCGGCCACGTCTACGTCGTGCAGGGGCCGGGCGCCCTCGTCTCCCTCGTCCGCGTCGATGGGAACGGCAACGCCGTGTGCGACTGCGCAACGTTCACCGCATCCAAGCAGCCCTGCGCCCACATCGCGAGCGCCGCGCGACTGCTCCCGAGCGGCGCGCCGTGACCCTGCCCCCGGCGGCGATGCCGACGGTGCTCTACGAGCGCACGGTCCCACTCGCGGGCGTCGGGCCTCGCGGCGGCTGGCTGAAGGTCGCCGTTATGCACGACGGCCGTCACGTCCGACTCACGCTGAGCGTGCGCGTGGAGGACAGTGCGCCCATGACCTTCGCCGTGCCCGGACACCGGGTCGGAGAACTCGTCGCCGCGGTGAGTCGGGCGGCGTCGGTCCTCGGGGTACGGCGGTGACGACGCGCGTGGGTGGGCCCTCGCTGGCCGAGCTGCGCGACGACGACGTCGTGCGTGCCGACCAGGTGGCAAAGTGGCTCGCCATCTCAGTGCGGACGCTGCAGCGCGCCGGTATTCCGTACATCGCGATTGGTCCCCGCACGCGGCGCTATCGCGTTGCCGACGTGCGGGGCTGGCTCCAGCAGCATGTGCGCGGCGCGGCGTGAGCGCGCCGCCGGTGGTGCCCATCGCGCATACGACCGCCGCCACAGGGCCGGGCCTGCTGGACCGGGACGTGCCGCCGCCGATCGTCCTGCTGCGGGATGGCGACGATGCTGAAGAACAACTCGATGATCCAGTTCGACCTGACGCAGCAGTTCCACCCGCGGCACTACGACCTGATGCGTTGCTAGGTCCCGACCGCCCGGCACCCTGGAGCGAGGCGGCGGAGGAGGCGGTTCTCAGCGCCACCCTGCTCGATCAAGAGGCGATCGGCAGGGTGGCGAAGCTGGTGGAGCTGGAGATGTTCTACCGCGAGCGGCACCGGCTGGTCTTCGCCGCGATGCTGGCCCTTGCTGCGCGCAGCGTCGCGATCGACCCGGTGACAGTGCACGATGAGCTACAGAGTCGTGGGGATCTGGACCGGATCGGCGGCATGGAATACCTCGCCACGCTGATCGACGTCGTGCCCACGGCGGCCCACGTCGAACACCACGCCCGCATCATCCGCGAGCACGCACTGCGTCGTGACCTCGCGCGCGCCGGTGCCGTGCTCGCGGACCTCGCGCTCAGCCGCGAGCAGCTCGCCGCGACCGTCCACCAAGTTCAGGAGCTACAGCAGGCGCTCGCCTCCACGGGTGCGAACGGCGCGGGGCTCCGGGGCTTCTCGGACCGCGAGATTCTGGCGCTGCCTGATCCGACCTGGACGGTGGACGGGCTGCTCCCGAGGGGCGGGCTGGCCCTACTCGTCGGCCGGTGGGGCGCGGGCAAGACGTTCGTTCTTGTGGACGTGTCGATGCACGTCGCTGCGGGGATGGAATGGCAGGGCCGCCATGTGCAGCAAGGGCCGGTGCTGTACGTGTACGGCGAGGGGGCGATGAAACTCCGGGTCGCCGCGTGGCGCGCCGCCCACCGGGTCGCCGACCAAGAGACCATCGGCGTCACGTACGTGCCGGGTACCGTGAACCTGCTCGACACACCGTCGGTGGCTGCGTTCGTCTCCGCAGTGACCACCGAGCGGCTGGGACCCCGCCCCGTGTTGATCGTGCTGGAGACGCTGTCGCGGATGACGCCCGGCGGCGACGAGAACAGCCCCGAGACGGCCGGTCTCGTGATCGCGGCCTGCGAGCGCATCCAGCGGGAGACGCAGGCGACGGTGTGGCTGAGTCACCACACGCCGTGGAACCCGGACCAACAGCGCCCGCGCGGTCACACGAAGCTCCCTGACGCCGCCGACGCCGCGTTCCTGCTTGACAACGACGGCGGCGCGCTCAAGCTGACGTGCCAGAAGATGCGCGACGGCGAGGCCCCTGCCCCCATCTACCTTAGGCTGACCCACCAGGATGGGGCGCTGGTGGTCGATCGCGGGGAAGCTCCGCGCCCCGAATCGACGGACGTGGACGGGCTGCTGGTTGTCTTGGGTGACGCGGCACTGACGGTCGCCGCCCTAGAGCACCGCCTGCATGGCAGCGCTGTCAGTGCTACGGAGCTGGAGCCGGGCGAATGAGGGCCTCGGTCGATCGAGGGGAAGCTGCGGGGGGTGGCGCTGGGCCTGTGCGGCCGTGCGCCGGGGCTGCCTGCTATCGCGCGGGGGGGGGACGAGGGCACGGCGGATGACTAATCCGGTGCGCGGCCAGCAGTCCAGACGTGGCGGGGCTTATCTCGGCGCCTGTCGCGGAACTGTCCCGCCTGGAGCCGCGCCAGCCGTGGCTCGTGCGCTAGCGGCCGCTTGGCGGAGCGCGCCGGGCCGGACCGGGAAACTTCCAGGCGCCCCCACCCCCCACCCCCCTTTGGAAATCTCCACGAGACGGCGGGCGTCGTGACTCCGCGACGCACGTTCGCCGACGATCGCGAGCTGGCCCGGGCAGCGGCGAGCAAGGGCGGTCACGCGAAGGCGGCGAAGTTCAGGGCGGCCCGCGGCCAGGTCGAGCCGTACGCGGCGGACTTCCTCGCCTTCCGGGACGCCGTGGGTCGGGGCGGCGCTTCACGCGCCCTCTGGGACGTTGTATGGCGGGCCGTCGATGCTCTCCCGCTCACAGACGAGCAACTCGTCGCCTATCGCCTCCACACCGGGCGCCAGCACGCGCCCGGAACGCCCTGCCACGAGTTGTGGCTCCCCGCGGGCCGACGCTCGGGGAAGTCCGAGAACGTGATGCTCCGCGCCTCGTGGCGCGCCATCTCGCGGGACTGGACGCAGGTCTTAAGCCCGGGTGAGGTGGGCACCATCCCGGTGATCGCCTCCGACCGCGACCAAGCCCGCAACTCGCTCCGCTACCTCAAGGGCATTGCGCAGCACCCGCTCGTGAAGCCGTTCGTCGCGAGCGTGAAGCGGGACTCGGTCGAGTTCAAGACGGGTGCGATCGTGCAGGTGCACACCGCGAGCTGGCGGGCGACGCGGGGCTACACGATGCTGGACGCCGTCCTTGAGGAGTGCGCGTTCTACCAAGCTGAGGACTCGGCCAATCCCGACGAGGAGATTCTGGCGGCGATCCGCCCGGCGCTCCTGACGGTGCCCGACGCGCGGGTGTACGGCGTGTCGAGCCCGTACGCCCGTCGCGGGATCCTCCATGCGGCCTACCGCGAGCATTGGGGAAAGGATGACGACGCGGTGCTCGTGTTCTCGGCCGACACAGCGAGCCTAAACCCGACCGTGTCCGGGGAGGCGATCGCGCGCGCGTTCGCCGAGGATCCCGCCCGGGCCGCGAGCGAATACGGGCGCGAGGGACTGGTGAGCTTCCGGGCCGATGTCGAGGGCTTCCTCTCCCGCGAGGCGGTCGAGGCCGTGACGGTACCCGGGCGGCGCGAGCTGGCCCCGGCGCCGGGCATGTCCTACCTCGCCTTCGTGGACGTCTCGGGCGGCAGTCAGGACAGCTACACGCTCGCCATCGCGCATGCGGACGATGGGGTCGCGGTGCTCGATGCGCTCCGCGAAACGCGGCCGCCGTTCAGCCCCGAACAGGTGACGGCCGACTACGCGGCATTCTTGCGAGCGTACCACGTCGCCCAGGTCACGGGCGACAGGTTCGGCGGCGAGTTTCCGCGCGAGCTGTTTGCGAAGGCGGGCGTCGAATACGTGCCCAGTGAGCGGGTGAAGTCCGATCTCTACCGCGAGCTGCTCGCTCCGATCAACTCGGGGAAGGTGGCGCTGCTCGACGACGTGCGGCTGCGGGCGCAACTCGTCGGGCTGGAGCGGCGCGTCGCGCGCGGCGGCAAGGACTCAATCGACCACGCGCCAGGGGCGCATGACGATCTCGCGAACGCCGCGGCGGGGGCACTCGTGCTGGCGGGCGGGCTCGGTGCGCCGTGGGAACGGTGGATCCAGGCCGCGAGGGAGGGAGTGCTCTCCGGGCCGGTGTCGCTCGCGCCGTCCACCGCGCCGCAAGCGGCGGCAACGGTGACCATCATTCGACGGGGCGCTCGCCCGGAGACGTCGCGTCGCTGCTCGTGCGGGGCCGTGTTCGGCGCCGGGGATGCGCTCACGACGTGCCCCAACTGCGGCGTCGCTTTCGCAACCGGCAGCGTCGCAAAGACGCTCTAGCCGCGGGGAGGCGCCTTGCTGCATCTTCGCCGCGTTCTGAGTTCAGCTAGGGCAATTAGGCTGGGCGGCTCGCAGTCGAATCGTGATGGGGCCGCACCTTGTTTCTCGGAGGGACCTGTGATGTCCCGTCACCGATGGCTGATCCTGCTCGGGTGCTGCGGAGCGTGCCGGGCTGACACACCAAAGGCATCAGTCCCGTGGCGCGATCCATCTCCACACGCTTCCCGGATGGTGACGATCGCACCCGGCGTCGCCGTCGAAGTGTTGGACTGGGGCGGACGAGGGCGACCGCTCGTCTTCTTGGCTGGCCTCGGCGACACGCCGCACGTCTTCGACGACTTGGCACCGAGCCTCACCGACACCTTTCACGTTTACGGCATCACCCGTCGTGGATTCGGTCGTTCGAGCGGGCCGCCGGACAGCGACGCGGTCACGCTGGTGAGCGACCTGCGCATCGCGCTGGATTCGCTCGGCCTCTCGCGAGTGATCCTCGTTGGAAGTTCGATTGCGGGGGAGGAGCTGACCGGCTTTGCGGTGGCTTACCCGGACCGCTGCGACGCACTCGTCTACCTCGATGCGGCGTCCGACCGCAGTGACAGCGACAGCAAGCTGGGGCGACAGTTAGCCCGCCTGCGTCGGCCCGCCACCCACCGACCTGCCATGACCGAGGCAGACTCGGCGTCCCTAACGGCAGTCGAGGCGTACTACGAGCGAATGGCGGTGCGCTTCCCGGACGCGGAGGTGCGGGCATTCGCGCGGTTCGACTCCAATGGTCGATTCGCGGGGACTGTCGGGTTCGGCGACTCGGTTGCTGAGCACCGTATCGGTCACTTGCTCAGCCACCTGCCGCCTCCCGCGTACCGAGGCCTCACGTGTCCATCACTGGCGATCTTTGCTGTCGCGGATTCCGCCGCGACCTACTTCCCGTGGTACGGCGCCTTGGATTCGGCTGGCAAAGCAGACGCGGTGCGCTACTTCCGCCTCTTGAGCGTTGGGTTGCGTGCGGACAGGGAGCAGTACCGGCAGAACGCTCCGTCTCCTCACGTTGTCGAGATTCACAATGCGAGTCACTGGGTTTTCCTATCGAACCGCGATGAGACGCTGAACGCGATGCGCGCGTTCTTGGCGACAACATCCGCGCCTAGTGCCGTGTGGCACTAGGCGCGCGAGGGCACGTCGCCTACGAGGGAATCCCGAGCCGGGCGAGCAGGGCGGGTGAGGCGGGCGGGGACCAGAGCACTTCGGCCACGGTCGAGCCTTCGACCCATGCGCCTGCGTCTGGATCCCAGCGCTCGGAGACAGCGCGGTCGCCGCGCTTGACGACTCGCGCGACAGTACCCGGCAGCACGGCTGCCGGAGACGCTAAGACTTTGGTGGTGGTCGGCATGGCGGCCTCCTCACTCCCAATCTAACCCGTGGCTACTTCGGCCGCCGCTGCTTGAGCCATGTGCGGAGGAGGATGACGACGGGCTCGGGGATCTTCCGGTCGCCAGCCAGCCAGCGCCGCACCGTGCGAGGATCGACGCCGAGCTGCTTCGCCGCCGCGACTTGGTTCAGGCCCAGCTGCTTGAGCGTGACGCGCAACTGCTTCGGGGTCAGGGGCATGCGAGTCTCGAAGGTAGGGCCGTTGGCCCCCATTGCCAAGCTAGGACCGTTGGCCCTACCTTTCACATGTGGCGATTCGGCGCTGTAGCTGGTGCGGGAAAACCCTGGGCGTCGCCCCAGACGTGCAGGGCGAGTTTGCCGACGAGGTGTGCGACCTATGCGCCGTGAAGTTGAACGCCGACAGCGCCCTTAGCCACGCGCTCGTCGCCATGCGGGCCATTCAACTGGAACTCGAACGGGCGCTCGCCGCCGTGTGGGCGCCGGAACAGGGGGAGACATGAGTCGAGGACAAGGACGGGTGTATCGGCGGAAAGGCACAGGCAACTGGTGGCTCGACTACTCGATCGGCGGGACACGCCACCTCGAATCGAGTGGCACGACGAGCCGCAAGGGCGCGCTGGACCTGCTCGACAAGCGCCGGGGCGACCGCAGGGACGGGAAGATCGTCGGTCGCCCGGACCGCGTCGTGCTCGCGGAGTACGTGACGGATGAGAATGGGACGAAGAAGCTCGTCGGCGGCATCCGCGCCCTCGTCGAGCGGCAGTACGCCCTCGACGGGCGGAAGTCGGTCGAGCGGGTGCAGGAATCGTTCACGCACCTCGAAGCGTTCTTCGGGGCCGACGCGCGCGTGATGGAGATTACGCGCGCTCGTATGGACGCCTACGCGGAGCAACGGCTGGCTGGTGACCCCACGAAGAAGATCAAGCCCGTGGCCCGCGCGACCGTCAACAACGAACTGGCGCAACTGCGTCGGGGCTTCCGGTTGGCGATTGAGACCGGGCTGCTGGCGGTCATGCCGGTCTTCAAGTTGCCCAAGCCGAAGAACGCCCGGTCCGGCTTCTTCGAGGAGGGCGAGTTCGCCGCCGTCCTGCTGGAGCTGCCCGCTGACGTCCGGGACCTGGTGCAGTTCCTGCGGGCGACGGGCTGGCGACGGGATGAAGGACGGCTGCTCACGTGGGCGGCGGTGGATCGGGACGGCGGCACCATTCGGCTAGAGCAGGCGCGCTCTAAGAGCGGCAAGTCGCGCGTGTTCCCGTTCGGGCTCGCGCCTGCGCTCACGACCCTGCTCGACGGGCGGTGGGCCGCGCGGGACGGGTTGTACGTGTTCCACCGCGACGGCGAAGCGCTCGGGGTTGGTGCGGTGCGGAGCGCCTGGAAGCGCGCGACCAAGCGTGCGGGCGTGCCCGGTCGGCTTGTCCACGACCTGCGCCGGAGCGCGGCGCGGGACTTCCGGCGGGCTGGGGTCTCGGAAGGCGAGATCATGCAACTCTGCGGGTGGGAGACGCGGACGATGTTCGATCGCTACAACATCATCGACGAAGCCGACCTCGCGCGCGCCGTGGCGAAGCGGTTTGGCGCGAACGATACAGTTAAGAGACAGTCGGCCCCTTCTACGGAGTCCTCGCCAACGCTAAGTTAGGGCGCAGCAACATCGCTGGCCCCTCGTCCAATGGCAGGACACCGGACTTTGGATCCGGGAATGGTGGTTCGAGCCCACCGGGGCCAATGGCACCCCGGCCCCAGTCGCGGGTGTTACTTTGTGGCATGTGTAGCGCA
>WNGP01000729.1_pt1 | contig 26003 bp, 16 predicted proteins | sample 5407671 | NCBI WGS metagenome assembly WNGP01 (sample SAMN13153381, study PRJNA577476) | soil metagenome | isolation source: 40 cm soil or saprolite under Garry oak tree replicate 2 | place: USA:California | collected 2016-06-15
CGCACCTGGAAACGAGTGTCGCCCGGGACGGACTTGACGGTGACGAGACCGCGCATTTTCTGGACGATGCGGTGCACCACGTCCAGGCCGAGCCCGGTGCCTTCGCCCACCTCTTTGGTGGTGAAGAACGGCTCGAAGATGCGGGACTGCACTTCGGAAGGAATGCCCGGACCGTTGTCCGCGATTTCTACGAGCACGTATTCATTTTCGCGGACGGCGCGCACGAGAAGCTTTCCCGTGTCGCCCATGGCGTCGGCGGCATTGTCAATGAGATTGGTCCAGACCTGATTCAGTTCGCTGCCATAAGCCATAACTTTTGGCAGGTCCGGAGCATACTCGCGGGTCACGGTGATGCCGCGCTTCAGTTTGTGATGCATGATGGTCAATGTGGTTTCGAGGCTCGACTTGATGTCCACTTCCTGGAGCGGAGCCTGGTCCATGAAGGAGTATTCCTTGATGGCCTTGATCAGTCCGGAGATGCGAGCGGTGCTGTTGTCAAGTTCCGAAGCGATGCGTTCCATTTCAAGGAGCGTGGCAAAGCGGATCAGTTCCGGTCCGAGCGCAGCGCCGGCCGTTCCCGCAAATCTCTCGAGATGCTCGTCGGTAAGATTCGCATCGGCAAGGAGCGGAGCGAGCTTCCAAGCCTCGGCGACGCCGCGTCCCTCAAGCCACGACTGGATGGCATCCTGGCGATCGGCGCGGGCGAATTCGTCGTGGTAATCCGCGGGCTTCAGGGAAGCGCGAATTTCATCCTCGCGCTGGGCAAGCAATCCACAGTCTTCGGCCCGGAGCGCGGAGTTGCGGCTGGCGGAGCGGAGGCGCTCGAGGCAGTCGTGGAGCGCGGCTGCGGTGCGCCGGGCGGCCGCGGACGGATTGTTCAATTCGTGGGCCAGACCGGCCGACAGTTTGCCAAGCGCGGCCAATTTTTCGCGTTGCTGCTCGTCGCGCGTGACGTTGCGAACGCGATCGGTCAGCAATCCCACCAAGCGCCGGGAAAGCTCGGGCATGCGCTGGAAAAGCTCGGGGAATTTGCTGGCGGGAAAGGCCAGCGTGCGCATGGGGAGCACCGCGCGCACGGTCACCGAGTAGGTCTTCATTCGGGAAAACGGCAGGACGCCGGTAACGTCCCCGGCATGCGCGGTATAGACAGGGCTGCCGGCTGGCCCCATTTCGCGGCGAGCACGCAATTCTCCTTCCAGGATGACGAACATGGCCTCAGCCGGGGATCCTTCCTTGACCGTGATTTCGCCAACCGGTGTTCGGAGCTCCCCGGACTGCGAGACAAACCATTCCAGGTCATCCTGGTGCTGATCGGCGAATGCCGCGACTTTGCGCAAGTCGGCTACCAGGGCTTCGATGCGGGCTTGCTCGGCCGGCGCGCTCATTAACGTTGTAGGTCCTGAGCTCTAAGTCTCAAATCAGAAAAACGGCAAAATTCAATGGCGGCATTTTTTGTCGCTTCGCAAACCCTTCTGTGAAATTCCTGCATTTTGCAACTCCTCCATGCGAGGCCCGGGCGTGCTCCTCACTGCACCTTGGCCAGATACTGGTGCATGAATTGTACGACGACTGCGCCTTCGCCCACGCCGGAAGCGACCCGCTTGACCGACCCGTGGCGCACGTCGCCAACGACGAAAATTCCGGGAACACTGGTTTCGAGCAAGCTGGGATCGCGGCTGAGCGTCCACGACGCGGGCCTTTTGCCATCGCGGATAAGATCCGGGCCGGAAAGGATGAAGCCACGGTCGTCGCGCGCGACGACGTTGCCGAGCCATTCCGTGCGAGGCTGGGCGCCGATGAAGATGAAAAGACTGCTGGCGGGCAACTGTTTGGTTTCGCCGGTAGGGCAGCACAGAACGGTGATGCCGCTGAGGCGCGCGTCGCCGTGAACGCCCACGATGCTCGACCGCGTCCACACCTCGATCTTGGGAGTCTTTTCGATCTGCTCGATCAGGTAGTGAGACATGGTGCTGGCGAGGGAGTTGCCGCGAACCAGCATGACCACCTTCTCGGCGAACTTGGAGAAATGCATCGCCGCTTGGCCTGCGGAATTCGCTCCGCCGATGACATACACGGTTTCGCCTTTGCAGGAAATGGCTTCCGATGTTCCCCCGCCATAATAAACCCCGGCGCCTCGCAGGCGATCGATCCCGGGAACGTCGAGGGTGCGCCACTGAACGCCCATCGCGAGAAGAAGGACGTGGCAGGAAATCTCCGAGCCATCGGCCAGTTTCAAGTAGCGATACGGGCCTTCGACTCGCACATCGATGGCTTCTTGCGGAGAAAGAATTTCCACTCCAAAACGTTTCGCTTGAGCCACCGCGCGACGGGCCAAATCGCTGCCCGTAAGGCCGGACGGAAAGCCGAGATAATTTTCGATGCGCGAGCTCAGGCCCGCTTGGCCGCCAGGAGCTTCGCGCTCGATGATCACGGTACGCAAGCCTTCGCTCGCGCCGTACACGGCGGCGGCAAGTCCGGCGGGACCGCCTCCTACGATGACGAGATCGTAAAAATTGGTTTGCGCGCGGGTGCGGAGGCCAATTTTGTCCGCGACGGCGGGCAGCAGGGCCTCGGCGAGGCGCGCCCCGTCGGGGAACAACACGAGCGGAAGGGATTGCACTTCAGGGCCAAGCGAGCTAACCAGACCCCGCACTTCCGGATCGCTCTCGGCCAGCTCCACGTCGATCCATTGATAGGGGACCTGGTTGCGGGCGAGAAAATCGCGCAGTTCGTAAGAGCGATTGGACCAGCGCGTGCCGAGTACGCGGATACCCTCATACGGCTGACGATAGGTCGAGATCCATTCCTGAAGCAGGTCGTCCAGGGCGGGATACAGCTTTTCTTCAGGGGGGTCCCAGGGCTTCATGAAGTAGTAGTGGACGCGGGCTTCGTTGATGGCGTCGATGGCCGCGCTGGTGTCCGCATAGGCGGTAAGCAGGGCGCGCTTGGCGAGCGGATGAAGTTCCATGGCTTCGGAGAGAAAGCCGACGCCGTCCATTTGCGGCATGCGTTGGTCGGCAAGAAGGAGGGCGACCGGATTGTTGCGGGCTTTTAGTTCGCGCAGCGTGGTTATGGCAGCACTGCCGGAGTTCGCGCGCATGACCCGGTAGCGGTCCGCATAGCGGCTGCGCAAATCGCGCTCGATGGCACGAAGGACTTCCGGGTCGTCGTCGACCGTGAGCAAAACTGGTTTCGGCATACCCCTCAGATGAATCGAAAACAGGTTTCGTTGCGTCCGATTGGCCCGGGCCTGCCGGGACCGCTTCAATTGCGCCGACCCTCACGCTACAATTCCTAGCGCGGCCATGTCCAGTCCTCTCGCTGCAGCGATCGCCGGGCTTTCCTCCGCGGTGCCGTCCGTCAGGCAGGCCGCGGCGGAAGAGGTGTATCGGTTGGGACGTGCGACCGCGGGGATTGCGGTTTCCGCGTGGTGGGCCGACGAAGAACTGTCGGCCCTGTTGCAGGGGCCCCAACCGACGATTACCCCGGGGGTGGCGGTACAACGCGAGACCTTCAACCGGATCCGTATTGCCAACGGCACGCCCAGGCTCGCGGAAGTTCCGCCGGATCAAGACGCCGAGGAGTTCGAGCTTCATTTTTCTCCTGACATTCTTCTCGACATTCTCACCACGCGCGAGCCAGGCGGCTCGGGCGCCATTGCAAAATACCTCGCCAAATTTGGCGAGGGCTTGCAGCAGGTGGAGTTTCTGTGCGCAAATGTGGACCGCGCCACGGAAATCTTGAAGGAAAAATTTAAGATGGCGCCGATCTATCCCGCGTCGCGCTCGGGAACGGACGGCACCCGCGTTAACTTCTTTTTGGTGGCCTCGCCCGACGGCGGCAAGGTGTTGATCGAACTTTACCAGGCGGCATCCAAGGCTCCGTCCTGAAGAGACCAGTGCCAGTGGACCGCCGAAATCGCTCTCTACAGGTCAACTGTCCCCATAGACCGGGATGGCCGCCCCATGAATGACTTTGGCGTCGTCGCTGCACAAGAACAAGATGACGCGCGCGATGTCCTGGGGTTTCGGCCACTTCGAGAAGTCCGCTTTTGGCATAGCCTTGCGGTTGGCTTCCGTGTCGATGATGCTGGGAAGAATGGTGTTCACGCGCACGCCGCTGCCTTTTACGTCCGCGGCGAGAGCATCCAGCATCGCCACGGCCGCGGCTTTGGATGCGGCGTAAGCGGAGGCTCCGGCGGCGTGGTCGAAGGCCGCTTTGGCGGCGACGTTTACGATCGCGCCGCGCCCTTGCCGCAACATCGCGCGCACCGCGGCACGCGACAACACATAACCCGAGCGAAGATTCAAGTGCAACATCTGCTCGAACACCTTCGTTTCCATTTCCCACAATTTGAGGCCGCCCGCATACGCGCCAACGGCGTTGACCATGGCATCCAAGCGGTCGTGCTTGAGGAGAATTTTCTCAACGACCCGGGTCACGGCCGCCTCATCGGTAACGTCGACTTCGTGACCTTGCAGCCGGACCGCGTTTGCTGAGGCCGAGTTTTGGAACGCTTCCCATTCCGGCTGATTGCGATACGTAACAGCAACATCGGCGCCTTCGTCGAGAAATGCGGAGCTGGCCGCGCGGCCCAAGCCGCCGGTGCCGCCGGCAACCAGAACGACGCGGCCCTCGAATCTCGCGCTCATAAGCACACCTCGCGGCTCATTGGATAGCACGGTTCAGCCATTTGGCCATCAATAAGCGGTCGTGATCTTTATAGCCGGTGCGGCGATAAAGTTCCAGCGCCGGATTGTTGCCGCGGTCGACTTCGAGATGAATGGCATGGACACCCATTTCCCGGGCTGGGAACGATGTACGACTCGTCGATAAAGGCGTCGTGGCAAGAGCACCGTCTCGTCGCCGGGAATGGCTTCACGAAACTCCAAAGGCGGCACGTTATTCTCCGCTTTGCTCGAGGAGTTTCGCGACCAGGCCGGTCCACCCGGTTTGATGGCTGGCGCCCAGGCCCGCTCCGCTGTCGCCGTGAAAGTATTCGTAAAACAGAACCAGGTCGCGCCAATGAGGATCGTTTTGCAGGATTTCGGCTCCGCCCGCGACGGGACGGCGGCCGGTGCGGTCGCGCAAAAAGATGCGGACCAGGCGGCGTGAAATCTCCGCGGCAACCGTCCATAGGTCGCATTCGCGTTTGGCATGCGTGGGGAATTCGACCTTGAAGTCTTCGCCGTAATAGTGGTGAAACTTCTGCAATGATTCAACAAGCAGATAGTTGACGGGAAACCAGATGGGACCGCGCCAATTCGAATTGCCTCCGAACAGGCCGGCGACGGACTCTGCAGGTTCGTACTGCACACGGCTGATATTTCCGTTGACCTGCACTTCATACGGATGGTCTTGATGGAACCGCGACAAGGCGCGCACACCGTAGGGCGAGAGAAATTCGTTTTCGTCCAGCATGCGCGCGAGCACGCGCCGCAGTTGCTTGCGGTTCACCAGCGACAGCAGGCGGCGCACGCCGCGCGCGGACCGCTGGGTCATTTCGATGTGCTCGGGAATGTCCGGATGATTGTCGACGAACCATTGCATGCGGCGCTTGAAGCCCGGCAGGCGATCCACGATTTCCGGCTCGAGCGTTTCCACCGCGAAAAGCGGAATAAGGCCAACCATCGAGCGGATCTTGAGGAAATGCTGGCTTCCGTCGGGTAAACGCAGGACGTCGTAGTAGAAGCCATCTTCGTTGTCCCACAAAGCCATGCCGTCAATGCCGATGTCGTTCATGGCGTGCGCGATGTAAACGAAGTGCTCGAAGAATTTGCTCGCGACGTCTTCGTAGGCCATGTCTTCTTTCGCGAGTTCCAGGGCGATGGCCAGCATATTCAGGCAATACATGCCCATCCAACTGGTGCCGTCGGATTGCTCGAGATGCCCGCCGGTGGGAAGTGGCGCGGAACGGTCGAAAACACCGATGTTGTCGAGGCCAAGGAAGCCGCCCTGGAAAATGTTGGCGCCGTCAGGATCCTTGCGATTGACCCACCAGGTGAAGTTGAGAAGCAGCTTGTGAAAGACTCTTTCGAGAAAGGCGCGGTCCGAGACGCCACGGACGCGACGCTCGATCTTGTAAACGCGCCAGGCGGCCCAGGCGTGCACGGGAGGGTTTACGTCGCCAAAAGCCCATTCGTAGGCGGGCAATTGCCCGTTGGGATGCATATACCATTCGCGGAGGAGCAGAATGAGCTGCTCCTTGGCGAAGTCGGGATCTGCGAGCGCTATCGGAATGCAATGGAACGCGAGGTCCCAGGCGGCGTACCAGGGGTATTCCCACTTGTCAGGCATGGAGATGACGTCTTCGTTGTAAAGGTGCGTCCAATCTTTGTTGCGGCCGTGCCAGCGCTCGTCGGGAGGTTTGGGCCCGGCAGGATCGCCTTCGAGCCAGGCACGAACATCGTAGTGATAAAACTGCTTGGACCAGAACATACCGGCGAAGGACTGGCGCATGACCGCTTTCGCGTCGGCGGACAGGGTTTTCGGGATGCGCGATTCGTAAAACTCCTCGGCTTCTTTTTGACGCGTGGTGAAGAGCGCGTCAAATCCGGCAGCAAAATCGTCGGTGCCAGGAACACCTGCGGCGCGCTCGGCATGGGCGGGTGAGGTGATGATGCCGCTTCGGGGCGAATCCGTATCCAAGCCCGCGAGCGGCTCGATGTCGGTGAGGCGAAGCTTCAGTGTGGCGGAGGCGCCGGACTCAAGATACAGGGGATAAAGCGCGGCCATCTTTGTTCCCGCTAGATCGCGATTGACCGCGGCTTTGTTGCCGTGGACGAGGTATTCGTGAAACGCGTCTTTGACGTAAGGGCCGCGATTCGGGCCGTTGAAGAGCCGGGCGCAATTGGTTTCGTTTTCCGTGAAGAGCAGGTCGGGATTGCCGGCGCCGAGCAGCCAGCGCTTGCCATACTGCCAGTGCTCCAGTTCGACGCAAGCGGTGCCGGGAAAGCTGGCGGCCCTTCGCGCGATCGGGCGGCGGAGATCTTTTCCCCAAGACCAGGTATTGCGAAACCAGAATTGTGGCAGGACATGGAGCGCGGCGGCTTCCGGGCCGCGATTGAACGCGGTGATGCGAATCAGGATGTCTTCCACGTCCGCTTTGGCATATTCGACAAAGACATCGAAATAGCGGTCGCCGGAAAAAACTCCCGTGTCGAGCAATTCAAATTCCGGCTGGCCGCGGCCGCGCCGCGCGTTTTCCTCAACCAATTGTTCGTAGGGAAATCGGGCTTGCGGATACTTGTACAGCATGCGCATGTAGCTGTGCGTGGGAGTCGAATCGAGATAGAAATAGCACTCCTTCACATCCTCGCCGTGATTGCCCTGATTCCCGGTCAGGCCAAACAGGCGTTCCTTGAGGATGGGATCGCGCCCGTTCCAGAGCGCGAGAGAGAAACACATCATCTGATGGCGGTCGCTGATTCCGCCGATGCCGTCTTCGCCCCAGCGATTCGCGCGCGAGCGCGCATGGTCGTGCGGGATATGTTCCCACGCGGCGCCGTCCCGGCTGTAATCTTCGCGAACCGTGCCCCACTGGCGCTCGGAAAGGTAAGGTCCCCAGCGCTTCCAATACTTCTTGTGCGTGCGCCCTTCTTCGAGCCGGCGATCTTCCGTCGTTGGGGTTCTTGGCATAGAGCGATGTGCCTTAAGCGAAAAGCAATTGCTATGGTCGCATTTTCCTGCGGAAAACGCAGTGCCTTCAAAACGAGCGCGTGCTCGAGCGCCGGGGCGGCCGCCGCAGCCCTTCGTTCCGGCGATCTGACTTCACGCGAGAGTTCCGGATTTTTTGATGCGCAGGCCGGCGTTTCGGACAAAGAAACCGCCGGTGAACGTCAGGCGTTGTACTCTAGTGCATCTCTAAGGCATCCATCAGAGTCGACACCCGAGGAGGCCACGGCCATGCGGCAATGCCCAAACGAGCTGAGCGCGAACAGTTCTCTAACTTCGCGACGCTTCCGCCCCCTTCTGGCAGTCGTGATCCTGGTCTTCTTCGGCCACCGCGCTCGGCTTGCGCGAGCGCAGGAGCGCCCGTCCGACGATCTGCGCAGGCTAAACCAGTCGGTCGACGCGCTCGTCAAGAGAGTTTCCCCTAGCGTGGTGCAGATTCTGGTCACGGGCTACGGCCCCCTCGAGGAAACCGACCACGGCAACACCAACTCGATTATCGGGAGGCAGCGGGCGATCGGATCCGGTTTTGTGATCGACCAGAGCGGATACATCGTGACGAATGCGCATGTGGTCGGCGGGGCGCAGCGCGTCGAAGTCGTTTTGCCGAATCCCGAGGTCGGGAGCTCGCTCGAGGCGGCGCTTTCCACGCGTACCCGTGTTGCCCCCGCTCAGATTGTTGGCGTATCGAAAGAACTCGATCTGGCGGTAATCAAAGTCGACGCGGGGAAGCTGCCCGCTCTTTCTCTGGCGGACTACCGCAAGCTGGGACAGGGCGAGATGGTCTTTGCCTTTGGGAGCCCGGAGGGACTGCGAAATTCGGTCACCATGGGCGTGGTTTCCGCCGTCGCGCGGCAGACCGATCCCGACTCGCCGCTGGTGTACATCCAGACAGACGCCGCCATCAACCCGGGAAACTCCGGAGGCCCGCTGGTCAACGTCGATGGCCAAGTGGTCGGAGTAAGCACCTTCATCCTCTCGCAGTCGGGAGGAAACGAAGGGCTTGGCTTTGCCATCCCGAGCGGAGTGGTCGGCCTGGCCTGCCGGCAGTTGCGCAAGTTCGGCCACTTGCATCGGGCGCAGATTGGCATCGGGCTGCAGACCATCACGCCGACATTGGCCGCTGCCTTGCACCTGCCGAGGAATTATGGAGTGGTTATCTCTGACGTATCGCCAGACAGCCCGGCGGCAGCTTCCGGATTGCAGATTGGCGACGCGCTGGCCTCGATAGATGGGAGACCCGCCGACAATCTTCCGTTCGTCGCCTTTCACTTTTATTCTCTCGAATACGGTCAAAGAGTCCATCTGGAGGTTCTGCGCGGGAAGGATCGCCTGTCGTTTGATGTGCCTGTGGCCGAGCCACCGCGTGACATGGACCAAGTCGCCGCGCTGGTGGACCCGGAGAAAAGCCTGGTTAAGACGCTCGGAATCCTTGGCGTGGAAATTGATCAAAGGATTGCCGCCATGGTCCCGGATCTGCGCGATCCGTTTGGAATTTTTGTAGCCGCGCGCTCGACCGGGGCAAGCGTGGAAGTGCCCTTGCTTACCGGCGACGTGATTCGAACTCTGAACGGACAACCGATGACCACGCTCGAGCGGCTTCGCAGCGCGCTCAAATCCCTGCCGCCGGGGGCGCCTGCGGCCCTGCAGATTCAACGTGATCAGAAGTTGCTCTTCGTCGCCTTTACCCTGGATTGAGCGTCGCGATCGGGCTCCGACCGAAGAGACTCGAAGATGCGCCGTTCCTCTAGGAATAGAGCAGATTCGCGTCCGCACACCATCCCGACAAATCCTTGATCGAGTTGACCGGGCCTTGCACTACAAAGCGTCGATGGTAGAGCAGAAGCGCACGCAAACCGGCGAGTTCCTCGCCCCCTCCCGCTCTCCCCGGCCCGCCATGCAGGCAACTGGGAACCACGTTGCCGTGGCCCGTGTACTGACCGCCAACCGAAGAATCCACCGCCATGATCCTTCCGTGAAGATCGCCGACGCCGAGCACAACTTCCCGCAGCAAGGCGGGATCGTTGGAAAAGATGGAGGCCACGAGCGAACCGTTCCCGCGACGAACCATGGGGATGAGATCGTTCGCGTTATCGTAAGCGATCAGAGTCGCTACCGGTCCGAATACTTCGAGGTCATGCACATATTTCGACGCGAGCCCGTTGTTGCTTGCGAGAAGGGTGGGCTGAACGAACGCGGACTTTTGCCTATCGGCGTCGACCGGCTGGAAGTGGGCGTCGCCGCCAAATACGACCGAGCATTCCGATTCGAGTTTCTTGAGCCCTTCCAGGCAGGCGGATTGCTGCGCCTTGTTCACCACCGGGCCAACTTTCACCTCGGCATTGCGGGGGTTCCCCACTTTCATGGTGCTCAGGCGGGACGAAACGGCTTCGCCGAAGGCTCTGAGAGTTTCGCTTGGCGCAAAGACGCGCCGGATCGTCGTGCATTTCTGCCCCGCCTTGAGCGTCATTTCTTTTACCACTTCCTTCACCAGAAGGTCGAACAGTTCTGTCCCCGGAGCGCCATCCCGCCCGAGGATGGCGGAATTGATGCTATCGGCTTCGATGTTCACGCGTACCGAACGTTTGAGGACATGGGCATGAGAGCGCACGCGCGCGGCGGTGTCCGCGGAGCCGGTGAAGGAAATGATGTCTTCTTCGCGAACATGATCGAGCAGTTCGCGAGCCGAACCGCAAACCAGGGAAATGGCGCCCACGGGCAGAATGCCGGCCTTCACAACGTCCTCCACCATCCTGTGGGCGAGCCATGCCGTCGGGGAAGCAGGCTTCACGCAGATAGGAACACCCGAGAGAAGCGCAGGTGCGGCCTTTTCGCAAAAGCCCCAGGCGGGAAAATTAAAAGCATTGATGAACACCGCCACGCCTTTGCCAGGCATGAGAAAGTGCTGGGCGCCGAACACACCGGTCTTGGAAAGAGGCAAGGACGCGCCTTCCTTGAGCATCTTCCCTTCCCCCAGGGCGCGCCCAATTTTGGCGTAATACTTCATGGTATAAAGCGCGCCGTCGACGTCGAAAGAGGCATCCGCCTCGGTGGCCCCGAGGTTCAGCAGGGAAAGACGAAAGTACTCGGGCCGGTTCGCGGAAAGCAGTTCGCCGACTTTGGCCAGCATTTCCGCCCGCTCTCGGTAAGTGAGCTGCTGCAAGCGTGGTCCGCCTTCCCTCCGGGCAAAATCGAGCGCAGCTTCAAGGTCCGCGCCTTGCGAGGAAATGCGAGCCAGTTCCTCGCCCGTTACCGGGTCCACGAGCTCGATGCCGGGGCCGGAGCCTTCGACCCATTCGCCGGCGAGATAATTAGCGAGTTTCATAACGAGTCCCTTCCTGGGAGGATGGTGAGGTTGTCGGCACAATAATGCATATTAAGATTGACAAGCATCGCCAACCTTGTATTATAATGCATGCGGTACAGTGCTTCTGCATTATGGCGCCTCCGACAACCACGCCATCCAAGGGTCCTACTTTACCTCCGACAGGAACGTCTGAGAACGGCGATTTTCTCCTCTCTCTTGGCCGGCGTGTGCGCGAATCGAGGAACCGCCGCGGCCTGACCCGCAAGCAGGTGTCACAACAAGCCGACGTTTCCGAACGCCACCTCGCGCAACTGGAGGCCGGCGAAGGAAACATCTCGGTCGTGTTGCTCGAGAGGATCGCCGGGGCGCTCCAGGTGCCCATGGCCAGCTTGTTTCTGCCGCAAACCGACGAGCCGGCGGAAAAGAGATTGATCCAAAGATTTCTCGAGCGCCTGCCTCAGCACCGCCTCGAGGATGTGGTCTTTCGGCTGATGCGCGACTTTGGCCACGAAGAGAAGATGCGCCGGATGCGCATCGCCCTGATTGGGATGCGCGGGGCGGGCAAATCTACGCTCGGAGCAAGGCTGGCCGCGGAATCAAACCAGCGCTTCGTCGAACTCGATAGCGAAATCGAGAGAGATACGGGAATGCCCCTCGGCGAGATTTTCTCTCTCTACGGGCAAGCCGGTTTTCGCGCGATGGAGAAGCGGACACTGGAAAAGGTGCTGAAAGAGAACGAGCGCGCGGTGGTGTCCACGGGAGGCGGGATCGTCTCGGAAAAAGAGACTTTTGATTATCTCCTTTCCCACTGCTTCACCGTGTGGATCAAGGCGCGGCCGGAAGAACACATGTCGCGGGTCGTGGCGCAGGGCGATGTTCGTCCCATGGCGGCGAACGATCAGGCCATGGAAGATTTGCGCCGTATCTTGGAGGCCCGCGAACCGCGCTACCGGAAAGCCGACGTGGTGCTGGATACTTCGGGAGCGTCCGTGGAAGAGAGTTTTGCAAAACTAAAAGCGACGTTGCAAGCGAATTTGCAATAGGAGGACGGTGTGGACGTAGCGGTTAGTCAAGAGGCAAAGACCAAACCAGCCGCAGTGGATTATCAGACCGAGCCTTCGCGCTACAAGCACTGGCGGCTTTCCTTCGATCCTCCGGTGGCGACGCTCACGATGGACGTCGCCGAAGACGGCGGGATTCGTCCCGGCTACAAGCTGAAGCTGAATTCCTATGACCTCGGAGTGGATATCGAACTTCACGACGCGCTCGAAAGAATCCGGTTTGAGCATCCGGAAATCCGCTCGGTGGTTTTTTCGAGTGCCAAGAACCGCATTTTTTGCTCGGGTGCCAACATCTACATGCTGGGCCTTTCCTCGCACGCCTGGAAGGTAAATTTCTGCAAGTTCACCAATGAAACGCGGATAGGCATCGAAGATGCGAGCCGATACTCGGGACTGAAGTTTCTCGCCGCGTGCAATGGAACCACTGCGGGCGGCGGGTATGAGCTGGCTCTGGCCTGCGACGAAATCATCCTTGTCGACGACCGTTCATCCGCCGTGAGCCTGCCGGAGCTGCCCCTGCTGGGAGTTCTTCCGGGAACGGGCGGGCTGACGCGTCTGACCGACAAGAGAAAAGTGCGCAAAGACCTTGCCGACATGTTCTGCACCAATCAGGACGGCGTACGCGGGCAGCGAGCCAAAGATTGGGGCTTGGTGGATGAGATCGTCAAGCCGCAACAGTTTGCCGAACATGTCAAGCAGCGGGCGCTGAAGCTTGCCGAATCCTCCGATCGACCCGTGGATGCAAAAGGCGTGCCGCTCGCGCCGCTAAAGAAAATCGCGGACCACGCGGGCCTGCATTACGAATACGTGGACGTGCAGTGCAACCGGTCGGGGCGCACCGCGACGATTACCGTGCGTGCGCCGGAAGGGTCGAGCGAGCAGACGGTCGAAACGGCCCTCGAGGCAGGTGCCCACTGGTGGCCGCTGCAAATGGCGCGCGAGCTCGACGACGCCATCTTGAGCCTGCGCACCAACGAACTCGAATTGGGGCTGTGGGTCATGAAGACGGCCGGGAGCCCGGAGGCGGTCCTGGCGATCGACAAATTGCTCTTGAGCCGGCAGGACAACTGGTTCGTGCGCGAAGTCCTGGGAAGGATGAGGCGCACCTTCGCGCGGCTGGAAGTGGCGTCGCGCTCCCTTTATGCCATCGCCGAGCCGGGTTCCTGTTTCGCGGGCTCGCTGCTCGAACTGGCTCTGGCGGCGGACCGCATCTATATGCGGGATAGCGAAGAAAGCGCGAGCGGGACCACCATCACGCTTTCGGAGATGAACTTCGGACCGCTGCCGATGGCCAATCACCTATCGCGGCTGGCGGCGCGCTTCTACGAGGATCAGGCGCATATCGCATGGTTACGCGGGCAAATCGCAAAGAAACTTTCCCCGCGCGAGGCCCTGGAAGCCGGTCTGGTCACCGCTGCGCCCGATGATCTCGACTGGGAAGATGAAATTCGCCAAGCGATGGAATCGCGCGCGGCGCAATCTCCCGATGCGCTGACGGGTCTTGAGGCCAACTTGCGGTTTGGCCCAAAGGAAACACCGGAAACTCGGATTTTTGGCCGTTTGTCGGCCTGGCAGAACTGGATCTTCATCCGGCCGAACGCCGTCGGACCCAGCGGCGCGTTGAAGGTCTATGGCACGGGCGCGCCAGTGAAATTCGATTGGGAAAAAGTCTAACGGAAAGATTCCGGAAAAGACTGAGGGAAGTCATGATCAATTACACGGAAAAAATTCCAAACAACGTCGATTTGGGAAGAGACCGCGTGTTGCAACGCGCGCTGGAGCATTGGCAGCCGGCGTTTCTCGGCTGGTGGTACGACATGGGGCCCGCCGAAAGCCGCAACGACGACGTCTACCTGCGCACGGCGATAAGCGTGGAGCCGGACGGGTGGGCGCAATTCGATTATGTGAAAATGCCGGAATACCGCTGGGGAGTTTTCTTGCAGCCGCGCGATGAAAACCGGCAGGTGAATTTCGGGACGCACAAGGGCCAGCCCGCATGGCAAGAGGTGCCCGGGGAATATCGCTCGACGCTGCGGCGCATCATCGTGACGCAAGGCGACACGGAGCCCGCTTCGGTCGAACAGCAGAAAATGCTGGGGTTGTCCTGTCCGTCTCTCTATGACCTGCGGAACATTTTTCAGGTGAACGTCGAAGAAGGGCGCCATTTGTGGGCCATGGTCTATCTGCTGCATCGCTACTTCGGGCGCGACGGGCGCGAAGAAGCGGAAGCGTTGCTCGCGCGGCGCTCCGGCGATACCGACAATCCGCGCATCCTCGGCGCCTTCAATGAACCGACGCCTGACTGGCTGGCGTTTTACATGTTCACGTTTTTTACCGACCGCGACGGAAAATTCCAGCTTTGTGCTTTGGCGGAATCGGGCTTCGATCCGCTTGCGCGCACCTGCCGCTTCATGCTGACCGAGGAAGCCCATCACATGTTCGTGGGTGAAACCGGCGTAAGCCGCATTATTCAACGAACCTGCGAAGTGATGAAGGAGAATAAGGTCGAAGATCCTGCCGACCTGCGCGCGCTGGGAGTGATCGACCTAGAGACCATCCAGAAATACCTGAACTTCCACTATAGCGTCACGCTGGACCTTTACGGCTCCGATGTTTCCTCCAACGCGGCGAATTACTTCACCAGCGGCCTGAAAGGACGCTTCCGCGAGACGAAGCTCGAGGACGATCACGTGCTTAGCGGTGCTGTTTATCCCGTCTCGGAGGTCGTGGGCGGCAAGATCGTGACCAAGACGGTTCCGGCGCTGACGGCACTGAACGAGCGGCTGCGCGACGACTACATCGACGAGATTGCCGACGGCGTCCGCCGCTGGCAACGAGTGATCGATCAAGCCGGCATTCCCTTCCGCCTGACCCTGCCGCACAAAGGCTTTCATCGCGAAATTGGAAACTTTGCCGGCCTGTTCATCAGCCCCGAAGGCGAAGCACTGACCGAAGAGGCGTGGAAAAAGCATGAATTCGAATGGCTGCCAAGTCCGCAAGACTACGCCTTCGTGCAGTCGCTGATGAGCGGCCGGGTGACCGAGCCGGGAAAGTTTGCGAACTGGATTGCGCCGCCGCTCCGCGGCATCAACAACCAGCCCCTGCATTTCGAATACGTCCGTTTCAACTGATGGCCAGCAAAGCTCGCGCGGTCTCCCGGTAAAGGCGGAATTTTGTGCAGCCGATCATCGACATTCACGTTCATATCATGCCGTATAGCATGATGAAGCCCTCCGCGATGGAGTTGATGAAGAAGGGGCGCAGGGACTACGCGGACGTCGAGCGCTATTGCGCCGATCCCAAAGCCTTCCTCGCATTTCTGGACACGCTTGGTGTGGAACGCGCCGGGCTCATCAACTACGTCGCTCCGCGAATTATCGGCTTCACGCCCGAGGTGAACGACTGGAGCGCGCAATACTGCAGCGCGGCGCCGGACCGCCTCATCGCGTTCGGCGGAGTTCTCCCCGGAACGGTTCGGGATCCCGGGGCCGAAGTCGACCGTCTTGCCAAGCTCGGAATTCGCGCCATCAAGATGCACCCTTCTCACCAGGCGCTCTCGCCAAACGACTACCTGGACGGAAATCGCGGGTTGGCCGCGGTCTACGAGCGCGCGCAAGCGCATGGCTTGCCGATCATGATCCACACCGGAACTTCGATCTTCCCGGGAGCGCGAAATCTGCATGCGCAGCCGATGCTGTGCGACGACGTCTCGGTCGATTACCCGAATTTGGTGGTTATTCTGGCGCACGGTGGCAGGCCGCTGTGGATGAACGAGGCGTTTTTTCTCGTGCGCCGTCACAAAAACATGTACATGGACATTTCCGGCATCCCGCCGCAAAAATTGCTGGCATATTTTCCGCGGATCGAGGAGATCGCCGACAAGGTTTTGTGGGGCACCGACTGGCCGGGCCCCGGGGTTCCCGAGATCAAAGGGAACATCGAGAAATTCAAGGCGCTGCCGATAGCGGAAGCCGCCAAGAGGAAAATTCTTTATGACAATGCCACGCGGCTGTTCCCGAAGTGAAGCGGATTTCCTCCGGATTTCGCTCGCGCCGTTCGAACAACTGGAAACGAGTGTAGGTTAGGTTAGACGTGCCGTTTCGACGAGCGCGAAGATCGCGAGAATCGGAACACGCCGTGATGCCCCTCGAACAACAGAGCGTGGAGAACGCGCCGAGGGAAAAACTGCGCGATGTGCAGGCGAAAAAGCTCCGGGAGTTGCTTCGCCTCCTTTTTGCGCGCAACCGCTTTTACACCGGGAAGTGGCGTGAAGCGGGCGTGGCCCCCGACGAGCTGCGCTCGCTCGCGGACCTTCGCAAGCTCCCGTTCACCTACAAATCCGAGCTCGTGCGTGCGCAGGACGAGGCACCTCCCTTCGGGACGAATGCGACTTTTCCTCCCGAAGCTTACTCGCGCGTGCATCAGACTTCCGGAACTACCGGCATGCCCTTGCGCGTCGTGGACACTCCCGAGAGCTGGGCATGGTGGGGGCAATGCTGGAGGTTCGTTTTGCGGGGCGCGGGCGTAACCCGGAGCGATCGCGTGTTTTTGCCCTTCTCGTTTGGTCCCTTCATTGGATTCTGGGCGGCGGTGGAAGGAGTCAGGCAGCTCGGCGCGATGATGATTCCGGGTGGCGGATGGGGTTCGCTCGAACGGCTTCACATGATGCGCGATCTCGGGGCCACCGTGATTTGTTGCACGCCCACTTATGCGCTGCGGCTGGCGGAAGTTGCCCGCGAACAAAACTTTGATTTGCGTTCCATCCCGGTGCGAGCGCTGATCCACGCGGGAGAGCCGGGCGCGAACGTGGCGCAAACGAAGGCGCGCATTGAAGTGGCGTGGCATGCGAAGTGCTTCGACCACGCGGGCGCTTCGGAAGTAGGCGCGCATAGCTTCGAATGCGAACTTCAGCCCAAGGGAATTCACGTCATCGAGAGCGAGTTTATCCCCGAAGTGATCGATCCGCAGACCGGCAAAGAAGTCCAGCCTGGTGAAACTGGGGAGTTGGTCATCACCAATCTGGGACGCCCGGGATTCCCGGTGATTCGTTATCGCACCGGCGATCTGGTACGGCTGAATCTCAGCCCGTGTGCTTGCGGACGGACGTTTGCGCGCTTTGATGGCGGCTTGCTCGGGCGCGCCGATGACATGTTTACGATTCGCGGTGTGAATGTCTATCCCACGGCCATTGAAAACCTCATCCGCCAGTTTTCTGCCGTTGACGAATTCCAAGTTAGGGTCAAGACGCGGCAAGAAATGGGACACCTCGAAGTGCAAATCGAAGTCCATTCCGGCAACGATGCCGAGGATGTGCGCGCGCGTGTCGAGCAGGCCATCTATAGCGCGCTCTCTGTGCGTCCCGCGGTGACGGTGGCGCCGGCTGGCAGCCTGGCCCGGTTTGAGATGAAGGCTCGCCGCTTCGCGCGGCTGGACCAGGGCTAGAAAGCCGCGGCGCGCTCGCGTATTTCACGACCACCTTGCCAAGAATGCGTGTTGCTATGGCCGGCGTTCCTGAGAGTGAACACTGGTTCGTTTTATGAACATCTGTTCAGGAGTCCTTGACACAGGCCCAGGAAGGGAAGACACTTTGAGCAAGGGCCCCCAAGGGTGCCTGCTTTTTGGCCGCGGAGCGAACAACCGTGCCGCTCGATCAGCGAACCAAGGTTTCCCGGAATGGCCGCCAACAGCGGCGATACCAAGCGCGGAGCCTGGAGATTCTGCGCGCGGCCGGACGCCAGTTCCGCTCTCGCGGGTTTGTGGAAACGGGGATGCGCGACATTGCCAAAGCCGCCGAGCTGTCCCCGGCGAATCTCTACAACTACTTTCAGGGCAAACACGAAATTCTGTTTTTCTGTCAGGACAGTTCGCTCGATCGCATGCTCGCGGCGCTCGAAAGGGCGCGGCGCGCCAAGACCAGCGCGGCGGCACGAGTGCGGCTGGTCATTGTTTCCCATCTACGCTGCCTGCTCGACGAAGTCGAAGGCTCCGCGGCACATTTGTTGACCAACGCTCTGCCGCCGCGCCAGCTACGTTATCTGGTTGCGAAACGCGACCGCTACGAACTGGGCGTGCGCAGCCTGATTGCCTCCGGCATGCGGGCCGGGGAATTTGTCTCTGGCGACGCGGCGCTCGTGGCCCGCGCGATGCTAGGCGCTTTGAATTGGAGCGTGCAATGGTTTCGCCCGGATGGGCCACTGACCGCTGAGGAAATCGCGGAACAATTGGCGGACTATCTCCTTCGCGGCTTGCTCGCAAAGCCCGACTCGCTCAGACGATTTGCGCCCGAAGGAGAAATGAAGCGGATCCGGGCGAAGCAGATTTCCGCAAGATACGCGGATGAGATTAGCGGCACGGTAGGGCAGGGAAAGGTGAAGGTCAATGGCGACGCTCCCTCTTGAATCACAGAAGACCGCGCAGATCCGGTTCACGCTGAATGGCGAAGAAGTCGACGTCTTGTTCGCTCCGTACAAAACCCTGCTGGAGGTCCTGCGCGAAGATCTCCTCCACACCGGGACGAAACATGGCTGCGAGCTGGGAGAATGCGGCGCCTGCGCGGTTCTCTTGGATGGCAAGCCGGTGCTTTCTTGCCTCGTTCTTGCGCTCGAGTGCGCGGGAAGACGAGTCTTGACGATCGAAGGGCTCAGCGCCGATGGAAGGCTGCACCCCCTGCAGGATGCCTTTGCCGACCTCGGCGCGGCGCAATGCGGCTATTGCACGCCGGGGATTCTGGTAACGGCAAAAGCGCTGCTCGATCGGAATCCGCATCCGGACCGCGATCAGATCCGCGAAGCGCTTTCGGGAAATCTCTGCCGGTGCACCGGCTATCTCCAGATTTTTGAGGCCGTGGAGGCTGCGATCGTCAAGACTTCAGAAGAGGAAAAAGAAACCCATTAAAGATCGAGCGGCACGCCTAAGGGCGTGCCCTCCAGAGGATAGATGTCGGAGCAAAACGAAAAATCCAGCTCGCCGGTCGCGGGTTCCGGCTCGCCTGGCGAAGGGTTTCGCGTCATTGGCGTGCCCCGGCGCCGAGTGGACGGCCGCGCCAAGGTGACCGGGCAGACTCGCTTCGCCGACGACATTTGTTTGCCCCGCATGGCGCACTGCAAACTCCTGCGCTCTCCGCATCCTCACGCGCGCATCCGCAGGATGGATGTGTCGCGGGCACTGGCGCATCCGGGCGTCTATTTGGTTCTCACCGGGAAAGATCTTCCCGTCCAGTACGGGATTTTGCCGGTGAGCCAGGACGAGCAGGCGCTCTGCCTCGACCACGTCCGGCATGTGGGTGATCCGGTTGCGGCGGTTGTCGCCCGCGAAGAACTGACGGCGTTTGAAGCTCTGGATCTCATCGATGTGGATTACGAGATTCTTCCGACTATCTGCGATCCTGAGGAAGCGCTGGCCACGCCCGAGCCGCGCATCCACGAATACGGCGAGGAAGGAAACATCCACAAATTGGTGGCGCTCGAATTCGGAGACGTGGAACAAGGATTTGCCGAGGCGGATGAAATCTTCGAGGACACTTTCTTCTATCAGGGAAACACGCATCTTCCGATAGAGCAGCACGCTTCGGTGGCCATCAAGGATCCCGATGGGAAACTGACGATCTGGTCCAGCACGCAAACGCCGCATTACCTGCATCGCGCTCTGGCAAAAGTGCTTGCAATGCCGCCCGCGCACATTCGCGTGGTGGCCACGCCGAATGGCGGCGGGTTTGGAGGCAAAAGCGATCCTTTTCATCATGAAATCGTTGTTGCCAAGGCCGCGCTGCTGCTCGATCGTCCGGTCAAAATCTGCCTCACGCGCGAAGAAGTTTTCTACTGCCACCGAGGACGCCACCCGGTGCTGATGAAATTCAAGACCGGCGTGAAAAAGGACGGCACGATCACCGGCCTGCACCTGCGGACGCTCATCGACGGCGGCGCGTATGGTTCCTATGGGGTCGCCAGCACTTATTACGCGGGCGCGCTGCAAACAACTACCTATCATATTCCGCGCTACCGTTACGAAGGCTGCCGGACGTTTACCAACAAACCCCCTTGCGGGCCCAAGCGGGGACACGGCACGCCGCAGCCGCGTTTCGGCCAGGAAGTGCAGCTCGACAAGATCGCGGAGAGACTTCGCATCGATCCGGCGGATTTGCGTTTGCGTATCGTGGAAACGCCAAACACGGTGACCGCAAATTTCTTGAGCTTGGGCACCGTGAATCTCGGCGAGTGCATTCGGCGAGTCGTGGAGGCTTCCGATTGGAAAACCAAGTTCCGCAAGCTCCCCGAAGGCCGCGGGGTGGGCATGGCGTGCTCCGCGTATTTAACCGGAGCGGGCTTGCCCATTTATTGGAACAAGATGCCGCACTCCGGCGTGCAATTGAAATTCGACCGCGGCGGCGGCGTCAGTGTTTTCTGCGGGGCGACGGAAATCGGGCAGGGATCCGATGATGTTCTTGCGGGCATCGTGGCGGAAGTTCTTGGCATCGACCCGTTTGATGTGCGCCTGTTCACCGGCGACACGGACTTAGGCCCCGTGGATTTGGGTTCGTATTCGAGCCGTGTGACCTTAATGGCTGGAAATGCTGCGTTACAGGCGGCCGAGCGCGGGAAGGCGCTCCTCGCCGAAGCGGTCGCGCTGAAATTCGAAGTGCCGAAAGAGCGCTTGCGTTTCGCGGGCAAGCGCGTCTTTGATTCCGCCGCGCCCGACGAAGGCGTCAGTTTCGCAGAAGCGATTTGTCTCGCGGAGGCGCGCTTCGGAACGATTGGCACGGTGGGCTCGTACACTCCGCCAAAATCGCCGGCCCTTTACAAAGGCGGGGGCGTCGGGCCGTCGCCAACCTATTCCTATTCCGCCGCGGTCGTCGAAGTGGAAGTGAACCCTCTGACGGGCTGGGTGCATGTGAGGAAAGTCTGGATGGCCCATGACATCGGGCGGGCCCTCAACCCGACGCTGGTGCGCGGGCAGGTGGAAGGCAGCGTCTACATGGGGCTCGGCGAAGCGCTGATGGAAGAGCAGGAGTTCCGCCGGCTACCAAAGCGGCTTTCCCATGCGCTGGTGCACAAATTTCCCTCCATGCTCGAATACAAAAGCCCGACTTCGCTGGACATGCCGGAAGTGCTGACCGAGCTCATTGAGGATCCCGATCCTCGCGGTCCCTTTGGGGCCAAGGAAGTCGGGCAAGGGCCGCTGCTGCCAATCATGCCTGCGGTCGCCAACGCGGTTTACGACGCGGTGGGCGTGCGCATTGACGAAGTCCCCATCACCCCGGAAAAGGTCATGAAGGCGCTCGCCGAGAAGAGAGCGGGCCGCGAGCCACGCTTCGGCCCGGACCATTTCCCGCAGGTCCATTGGCCGGAAGCGCTGCGGGTTCCTCCGCCGTGGGAGGGCGGCGACGGCAACGCCGTGAACGAGGTCCAACGCGAGAAACCGCGCGCCGCGAAAGAGAAGGTGCTCGCGCCATGATGCGTCTGCCACTGTTTGCATTTCGCGCACCCGAGACGGTGGCGGAAGCCGTGCGCATTCTCGACGGTGAGGGGCCCAAGGCCATGCCACTCGCAGGTGGCACGGACTTGCTGCCGAACATGAAGCGGCGGCAACAAGTTCCAAAGACTCTGATGAGTCTCGGGCACATTCAAGAATTACATCACGTGGAATGGAGCGATTCGGGATCGCGGCTCGGCGCCTGCCTGACACTGTCTCGGATTGCCGCGGATCCGCGCTTTCGTAATGGTATGACGGCCCTGGCACAGGCAGCCTCCTTTGTCGCCACTCCGCAAATCCGCAACATGGCCACGCTTGGCGGAAATCTCTGCCTCGACACGCGCTGCAATTATTACGATCAGAATTACGAATGGCGAAAGTCCATCGGGTTCTGCCTGAAAAAGGATGGGGACATCTGCTGGGTTGCTCCGGGCAGCAGAAAATGCCTGGCGGTTTCTTCCTCCGATACCGCGCCCGCGTTGATGGCCCTCGGGGCGCGGGTTCGCTTGGTTTCACGCGCCGGTGAACGTGAAGTGCCCCTCACCGAGCTTTACCAAAACGATGGCATCCACTACAGCAAACGCCAGCCCAATGAGCTTTTGACCGAAGTGCTCCTGGACTCCTGCGATGGCTGGAAGAGCACGTATTGGAAGCTGCGCCGCCGGGGCTCTTTCGATTTCCCGGTCTTATCGGTTGCGGCAGCCCTGCTGTTATCTTCGAAAGACATCGTCCGCGAAGCCCGCATTGTGGTGGGCTCGGTGGCGTGCCGCCCGCTCCTCGCCGCCGAAGCCGCGAGATCGCTCGTGGGCGGGCCGCTCGACGAGGAGTCTATCGCCAAGGCGGCGACTCTCGCCGCGCGCATGGCCAAACCTCTGGACAACACCGATTTCGACATGACCTGGAGAAAGCGGGTGACCGCGGAATTCGTGACTTATGCGCTGCGCGAACTCCGCGGCGATGACATGCGCCCCGAGCGATTGCTCCTCACGCGCCATTCTTCGAGTCTCTGACCGCTGTTTGGGGTGGATGGAAACGCAAAAGCTAGTTCTGCTGCGAACAAGCTCATTTCCTCGTCTTCAACTCATAGTGGTCCGTATAGGTTGATGATGGCCTGTACAGATCCCCGTCAGTAACCCGCCTACTACCACAGCTGCGCCTTTCGTGAGCAAAGCGAAAAATAGCAGAGGGAGTTCCTCATTCAATGATTGCTTTTTGACTAGCGCTGAAGACTTGGGCACGAAACGCAAAGGAAATAAGCTGGCGGTCCCCTGAGCGGTCAGGCGGAAGACATGATCGTAACTGTTGCGACTTCTTGAGGGAGCATTTCAGCTTGCCGGTAGGCGAATTGGATGTACAATCAGCCCACCCTTCAAGCCCAAGTCCATTTCTCTGCCCAAAAACCCATAGCGGCGCAAAGAAGGGGGGGGCTTTAGCGCAAATTCCCGAGACAAAAGGAGAATTCATGATTCGAAGGTTAAGTACGTCTTTGCTGAGAATCGTGGCGCTTTTGTCGGTGGTGAATACGGTTTGCCAGGCGCAATCCCAATCCTCGTTAACTCGTCATGTGCGGCAAGTTACTCGGAATGGGCAGGCGCGGCCTCTTGGGCGCCTCTCCCAAATCGAGACCATCCGTCTTGTGTCTGCCGCTGCGTGACCAGACCGCGCTCGAGAACTTTCTCAAGGAACTCTACAATCCGTCAAGCGCGTCTTACCGGCAGTATCTGACCGTGGAAGAGTTCACAGCGAAATATGGACCCACTCAGGAAGACTATGACGCCGTAATTCGTTTCGCGGAAGCGCACGGTCTTACCGTGGTTGGCACGTCGCGCAATCGGATGAACGTGGACGTAACCGGGTCGGTAGCGAACATTGAGAAAGCCTTGCACCTGACCATGGGGACCTATCTGCACCCTAGCGAAAATCGCATCTTTTACGCACCGGACAGAGAACCTGCACTAGACCTGCCGTTCCAGTTATGGCGCATCGCGGGGCTCGACAACTATGCGATCCCGCATCCGGCAGGGCTGCATCACCGAAAGCAGAGTGCCATCGCGAACGCTACCACGGGCTCCGGCCCGGCGAGTTCCTTTTTGGGCAGTGACATGAGGGCAGCCTACTACGGTGGAACATCTCTCACTGGCAGCGGCCAGTCGCTCGGACTGGTGGAATATTATGGAACCGATCTGGCGGATTTAAACACGTACTTCAGCAACATCGGCCAAACGAACCGCGTCCCGGTCACCCTGTTATCCACGGACCGGACCAGCACAAGCTGCTTCTATCCCGTCTGTGACGATACCGAGCAGACTCTCGACATGACTCAGGCGCTCGGGATGGCCCCGGGCCTGTCCAACCTGGTGGTGTATGTGGGCTCGAGCGATGCCGCCATTTTTAACGCCATGGCTACGGCGAGCCCGCTCGACGCACAGTTGAGCTCTTCATGGACCTGGACTCCGCCCGATCCCAATGTTGACAACCCGTACTTCCAAGAGTTTGCGGCGCAGGGGCAGAGTTTGTTTCAAGCGTCTGGCGACAGCGGGGCGTGGGGGTCCGGTTCGGCGATTTACCCGGCGGATGACCCGTACGTCACGTCGGTCGGCGGAACAGACTTAACGACCAATGGGGCTGGCGGAGCGCGGAGTTCGGAGACCGCCTGGGTGGATGGGGGAGGAGGCATTTCTCCGGATCGCTATGCGATTCCTTCCTGGCAGACAACCGCGGCGAGCAGTTGCTCGGGCTGTTCAATGGCCTATCGAAACGGTCCGGACGTATCGGCAAACGCGAATTTTACGTTTTATGTCTGCGCCGACCAGTCCGGCTGCACGGCTAACTACTATGGCGGAACGAGTTTCGCTGCGCCGATGTGGGCCGGCTACCTCGCTCTTGTCAATCAGCAGTCAGTTGCCAACGGCAATAAAACGGCGGGCTTCATCAACCCCAGTCTTTATGCCATTGGTGGCGGATCAAGCTACAGCAGCAGTTTTCATGACATTAACGGCGGGAGCAACGGCTATTCGGCAACAAACGGGTACGACTTGGCAACCGGTTGGGGCAGCCCGAACGGTGCTGGCCTGATTAATGCGCTCGCCGGAAGCTCGTCGAATCCCAGCTTCGGCTTATCCGCCTCGCCGTCTTCGGTTACCGTGACGCAAGGCAGTTCGGGAACGTCCACCATTACCAGTTCGGTCACGGGCGGATTTAACTCTGGCATTTCCTTGAGCGCGACGGGACAGCCGACCGGCGTGATGGTAGGCTTCAGTCCAACCTCGATTACGGGTGCTGGGACCTCGACTATGACGTTTACGGTCGCTGCGTCCGTTGCTGCCGGCACGTACAGCATTACGGTGAGAGGAACCTCCGGCAACACCACCGAAACGACCGCCGTCACGCTAACCGTGAATGCCACGTCCCAGCCGAACTTCAACGTCTCGGCCTCTCCATCCAACGTGACCGTCACGCAGGGAACCAGCGCTACAAGCGGTATCACCATCACCGCTCAGAACGGCTTCGCGGGAACAGTTAGCTTTGCCGCATCCGGTGTGCCGTCCGGTGCCGGCGCCACTTTCAATCCGACTGCGGTGACCGGCTCAGGAACTTCGACCATGACTTTGACGACGTCAACATCCACGCCGACCGGAACGTACACGATCACCATAGCCGCCAGCAGCACCAGCCCGAGCCTCTCGCACACGACGACGGTTACTTTGCTCGTGAACTCCGCGGGTTCGCAGAGTTTTTCCATTTCGACGTCTCCGTCTTCGCAAACGGTCACGGCGGGCAACCGAACTAGTTACACTGCAACGGTGACTCCATCGGGAGGTTTTACCGGCAGTGTGAGTTTGAGCGTGAGCGGACTCCCCTCGGGCGCCAACGCCACGTTCAGCACAAATCCCATCAGCGGCGGCTCAGGGACCAGCACCCTAAGCATTACCACAAGTTCTAGCACGCCGGCCGGAAGCTATACGCTCACGATCAACGGAACCAGCGGAAGCCTCATCAGGTCTGCGACCGTAGCTTTGGTTGTGAACTCTTTCTCCGTATCTGCCTCTCCGTCTTCACGAACGGTCACGCGAGGCAACAACACTACCTACACGGTGACCGTGGCGGCGATCAACGGCTTCAACGGAGCGGTGAGTTTCCGCGTTCGCGGGCTGCCGACCAATTCGAGCGCCAGTTTCAACCCTCCCTCGGTGACCGGACAGGGAACATCCACCATGACGGTAAGTACCAACACGTTGACATCCACCGGGACGTTCACATTGCGGATCAGGGCAACTAGCGGCAGCGCGACCCATAGCTCGACGGTGCAGCTCGTCGTGCAGTAGCGCTTTCATCGAGTCACGAGGCCCTTGCTGAAATTTGTTCGCATCCGAGGGCGGAATGAAGCGCATGGCCGGGTGCGCGGATCCGTGGGAAGTCAGCGACGATTGCTCTCCCCAGTCGTTTAACACTGTTGGGAGAGCAACACATACCAGATGCGCCGTAAGGCTCCGTTC
>WNGP01000733.1_pt1 | contig 25982 bp, 22 predicted proteins | sample 5407671 | NCBI WGS metagenome assembly WNGP01 (sample SAMN13153381, study PRJNA577476) | soil metagenome | isolation source: 40 cm soil or saprolite under Garry oak tree replicate 2 | place: USA:California | collected 2016-06-15
ATTAACGACAAGATTGTCGTGTTCGATCGCATTCGTAGTGGCTTGCGCGACCGATTGTCTGGTTCGGTGGCGGAAGTCATGAATACGTCAATCAATGAAACGCTCTCGCGGACCATCCTCACCGGAGGCACAGTTTTGCTGACTGTGCTGGCGCTTTACTTTTTCGGCGGGCCTGTTCTAAACGATTTCGCGTTCTCGTTTCTGATCGGTGTTATCGTTGGAACATATTCGTCCATCTTCATCGCATCGCCCATTGTTCTGTGGTGGACTCGCGCGAGAGGTCGCGACACGAGTGCGCTTCGGCGCGAAGTGATTCAACAAGCGACCACTGCTGGCCGACTGGCGCCCCGATCATAACTGCCAAATCAGCAGCGCTCAGCGCGACCTGATGAATTTTTTCAAGCCTTCGCCTCGTAACGGACGGCGATTCGCATGCGCCCTCGTTGTTTGCCTTGTGAGTTTTCTGGTCTCCACTTTTGCACAAAATAATCAGCCGGTTCGTTCTCGCGACACGTCGCTGTTGATCTGGGACATCGATGTGAAGGTCGCTGACGCTCTTCGGCTAACCGCCCAAAAATCCTGAGTCACGGCTACGACGTGCTTCGACCTGATGAACCCGGAAATTGGAAGGCTCCTTACGCGGCAGTGCGCGCGGAGTTCATCCGTTTTTTATGATTATGCCCGCGCGAATCCAAATGGCCGACCACACCTTTGGAGCGATTGGTCGAAGTCCAGCACGCCGTGACGGAGCGCGTTTTTGTATGGCATCCCAATAAGGGAATAGTGGCGAGAATCGTCTTCTGAGAATAGCGCTGTTTGCGCTTGGGGAATTAGAACAAGAATTGGAGGCGAGGGGAGTTGAACCCCTGTCCTCGTCGCCGTCCGCGCAAACATCTACATGTTTATCCGACGATAAATTCTGAGGAGCCGAACTTTGCGTCGGCGCACTGCCGGCTCCCGAGCGTCCACGAAATCGATTCACAAACCGGCACGGTCGCTCCGCCGGTCCGCCAGCCTGCTGTCCACGTCTCCGCCGCTAGCAGGCGTCACTGCGAAAACGTCGCGGTCAATTAAGCCGCGAGAGCGAGACCTTCGTTGTCTGCGTTTATTTGTTTGGTCCGGTTTTTAACGAGGCCAACGAACCATCCTCGACATGCCGTCTGCGCTTCTAACGATGAGTCGAAGCCAGTACGCCCCCATAATAATTGTACTTGAAAACGTACCCTTGTTTGCAGTCTTATGCAACCACCGCGAAGGTGTTTCGCGCGAGTTGAATGGCTATCGATATCACATCTGAATCTTTGGCTGAAGCGCAGCCGGAACCAAAGGCCGTTTACAAGCAAAGCCAGCCTGCAGCAATTTCGGGCTTTTCCACCGCCGACAAACCCAATGCGGGTTGGCGATTTCAGCTGACGAATTCGAGGTGGACGCGGCGGAACTTTAGCAGCCGCGCCCGTGAACTTTCAGGGGGAAAGGCAATCATTCTCTCCGTTCCGAAGAGTGGTCGCACCTGGCTTCGGGCGTTTCTGTGCGCATACTTCTGCAAGCGTTTCGGTCTTGAATTCACGTTACGTCCGGACCGTCACCAAGACCAGCGTATTCCTCGAGTGGTCTTTTCTCACGATCTCTTCGAGCATCGCACTAAAGGGGATCGATGGGACAGGCTACGCGGCAAGTATCTGGTGCCGAGGCGCGAGCTTAACCGGGCAAAAATCATCCTGCTGGCTCGAGATCCACGCGACTGTTTTGTTTCTTTGTATTTGCAGCTGACAAAACGCGATCCAAACGCGCCAATTAAGCTCGGACAGAAGACTGTCAGCGAAATGCTGCGCGACCGAAGATTCGGCATGCACGCTATCATTAATGCGATGAACGATTGGATAAATGAGTTCTCTGGCCGCGACAATTTCTCCCTCATTCGATATGAAGCAATGCGCGCTTCACCGGCTGAACATTTCCGTGATCTGCTCGCGGTCCTTGGTGAATCCTCTGCCGAAGCGAATATTTTCCAGGGGGCGCTTGAGTTCTCGCGATTTGAAAACATGCAAAAGCTTGAGGCGGCTGGAGCATTTGATTCAAACATCCTGCATCCGGGTGATGTTCGCGATCCCGAATCGTTCAAGGTGCGCCGCGGGAAAGTAGGCGGTTACCGGGAATATCTTTCTATTCAGGATCAGGAATACGCTGCAAACGAGTTGGCCAAACTCGATCCGCGCTTTGGCTATACTTTCTAAGCATCGCGTTTCCGGGTGATTTCCGCCCTCGGCCGAGGCGGATAAGGAATATCCATATAGGCGTTCGGCGCTTCGAACGCCGGGCCGGCAAAAACTGAAAAACAACCGGCCGAACTGTGATCGGCGCTGCTCGGCGGCAAACCTTGCGGCAAGCGGACATTAGAAAAAAGACGAAATAGTTCCGCCACAGGCTGAAAATCCTGGCGGTTTATCCGTGCTGCGAATACGACCAAAAATGCGCCGCGATCCGATCACAGAAATACTGACAGTTTTACCCTACTGCTACAGTATAATTTAAAACCCTACCATGGTTTGCAACATAGACCGAAAACCCGGACCTAAATTATGAAGCACTACACACTTCGAACGCTAATTCACGACGCCAAAGTCTTTAACCAATTACGTCGGGAATATCGCCGGACCAAGAAAAACCGCGGCACATCCTCCGAGCCTGACTGGCGGTCCCGTTGCTTGGCTGGCATGAGGCGATGCGCGCGAGCTTGACAGAATTGATTCGCGCGATCCTCGCGACCCGGATGGTTCGAGGGGAGCTGCGGCAAAGTAGGCGGCTACCGGGAATATCTTTCACAGACGGTTCCCGTCTTCGCCTGCGACCGGTGGCCGCGCGTCGGGGCCCCTTTTAGCCCTCCCAAAAAAACTTCACAAAACTGCTTGCGTTTTATTTCCTATGACTCTAGTAGTGTATTCAATCATAGTGAAACAATAGACATTAAACGAAGTTAACGGAGGGGAAATTATGAAACGGTATACACTTCAAATGCTAATTCACGACGCCAGGGTCTTTAACCAATTACGGATGGAATACCGCCGGGATAAAAAGAACCGGCGCGGGGCTGCCGCCGGCGCGTGGTTCTCCCGTTACCTGCCCGGCATGAGGAGACGCGCGCGAGTTTGAGAGGATGGATTGTGCCGATGTTTCGTAATCAGGATCGTGCAAACGCGCTGCGGGACGGTTCGCGGTTAGCGGGAATGTTTTTCTGTCCAGGGTCAGCAATACGGTGCAAACGCGTTTCCCAACTCGACCCGCGCTTTGTTATGGTCTCCAAGTATCGCGTCCGGATGATTTTCCGTGCTGGGTCCCGTGAAGTCAGTTGTACAAGACCTGAATTTGGCGAATCGCCGACAGCCCGTCGAAAAACGTTAAAAAAAGAGCTTGCACTATTCCATACGATATTAATATGGATAGAACTCATATCGGAACAGTAGACATTGAACCAGGAAAAGTGAAACAGTTGGGAGGATAGAAACCATGAAACGTTATACACTTCGAGGGCTAATTCACGACGCCAAAGTCTTTAAGCAATTACGGTTGGAATACCGCCGGACTAACGGAAATCAGCGCAAAGATTCCTCCTCCGGTTGGCTGCTCGGTTACCTGAGCGGCGTGAGGCGGCGCGCGCGCGCTTGAAAGACCGGCGAAAATATCTGGTTCGGCCACAACTGCTCTACCGTGGTTTAGGCGAAACTCGATCAGGCGTAAACGAAGTGAAACATGAAAATTTCTAAACGTGGCGAGTACGCCCTGCGATCTCTAATTGACCTCGGGATCGCGTCAGAACTGGGATGGCCGATGCTTCAGGTCAGCGAATTGGCGTCAAAGGAAAAGCTGCCGATCAAATTTCTGGAACAGATTTTTAGTCAACTGAAGAGGGCTGGATACGTGGAAAGCAGACGCGGAAAATATGGCGGCTACTCGCTCGCCCGCCCCATGAGGCAAATCAAATTTGGCGAGGTCATTCGCCTGATCGATGGCCCACTGGCACCGATTCGATGCGTCAGCCATACGTCATACGTCCGCTGCTCTTGTCCGGATGAGGCGCACTGCGGCCTGCGCATGCTGATGTTCGACGTGCGGAATGCCATCAGCACAATCCTGGATCGCCATACCCTCGCCGACATCGTCGAAATCACGCTTCGCAAATATCGGCGCGACAAAATTACGCCGCCCTTCCTTCACCGATCTGTTGCGCTTGCATCGATCTTGCCGAAAGAGGGCGAGCAGCCAAATCGTGGCAAAAGCAGAGTAGAAGCTCTAAAGCATTTTTCTGGGTACCAGGGGAGCCAGTCACACAACGGCCGCGCGAAAGACGCAGCAAAATAGGAGAAACTTGTGTTAATCAATAAAATTATTCTACGAGCAGCCGGCGCCGGCCTCGCTGCAATTGTCTTGTTAACCGCGCATCCGCTACGCGCACAGTCATCGGACAGTGCACGACTCGAAAAACTCGAGAGCGCGGTGGAGCTATTGGAAAAGCAGAACGCGGAGCTGAAGGCAGAGATCGGCAGTTTGAAAAAACACGAGACGTCTGCACCGAAGGTCATTGCTGAAGGGCCAACAAAGACAGAGATCAATTACGACGGTAAGACTTATGTCGAAAAAACTGTCCCGCTAGAAAAATCCGCGGCCGACAAATGGAAATTATCCACCTCCATCACCGAAATGGAACTCTACGGCGACCTGCGGGTCCGTTACGATTACAGGGGAGGCGAGACCAAGGACAGGGGCCCGGTGGCGTCGCCCGGTGCGGGCGTCGCAGGGACAAACGATTGGCAGGAGCGCGAGCGCGAGCGTTATCGTCTTCGCCTGGGGCTGCGCGGAACGCTTCTGGATGATTGGTTCTTCGGTGTTCGCTTGGAAACCGCCAATGGCGCTCGCTCAACAAACGTGACGTTTGGCGACGACACAGCGAGTAGCACGCCTGGTGGCGGCGGACCATTCGAGAAAAACAGCGACGGTGTTTACGTCGGCCAGGCGTATGGCGGCTACAAAGGTTTTCCCGGCTTTACGTTTACTGCTGGCCGGATGCCCAATCCGCTTGTCATCGCGAACCGTCTGGTGTGGGACCCGGACATCAATCCCGAAGGATTGGCTGAGCAGTGGAAACACACATTTGTCTTTGGAGCAGAACCCGCTCCGCCGCCCTCCTTCAGCAAGGATGACAAAACGGTTGTGGCGCCGAAACCGCCGGCGCCATTCCTGAAGCTCGATCTCTTCGCGAATTTCGGCCAATTCGTTTATGACGATTCGAATCCAGAAAATCCGCTTGGTGCCAGAGCGACGACGGGAGCAAACGGCGGCACCCAGCTAGTGCCGAACACAGATGCGTTCCTGCTCGCGTGGCAGGTAGGGGCACGGTTTAATTTCCCGCACAATTTTTACTTTCAGCTGGCTCCCACACTCTACAATTACACGGGCAACGGCGACACCTTTAACGTCCACTACGTAGGCGGTGATCCTCACCTAACGAACGCAGATTCGCTGGCGACGAACCAGACGGGGATCAACAGCCTGTTGGTGTTCGATGTGCCGGCGGAATTTGGCTGGAAAGCGTGGGGAATACCGATGCGAATATTCACCGATTTTGCTACAAATTTTGAGGCTGACGATCGCGCCGCCGCCGCCGGCCAGCCGGGTCAAGGCAGCCAACGCTACGCGTATCAAGCTGGGCTCGGTATCGGCCAGTTGAAGAAGAAAAACGATTGGCAGATCGACCTTTGGTATCAACACACTGAGCAGTACGCGCTCGATCCGAACCTGATCGATGACGATATTTTCAACGCTCAAGAGAATATGCACGGGATTGTGGCTCAGGCGGCATATAACTTCACGAGCGCTGTGAACTTCCGACTGACCTATGCCCACGGTTGGTGGTACAATCACAATCTGGGCACCGGCGGAAATACCGGTACTATTACCATCGCCACCAATCCAACGAATCAATACAATTTGTTCCAGGCGGATTTGAACCTCAATTTCTAACTGGTTAGGTAATGAAAGCCCGCCGGGAGAGCGTCCGCCGGCGGGCTTATGGAAGAATATCTGTGTATCTGCTTAGGTAACGAGCGCTACCGGCTCGTGTCTCGCCATGAAGGTTCCAGTTAGCGGGTAATCGAGGCGCAACGATGAAAACTATCTGACAATTCTAACCACGCTTTGTCGCTCTCGCCTCCGTCCAATCGTGAATTTCCCAAATACGGCAGATTGGATTCGAGTTTGCGCCGGAATTAGCTTGCACTCCTATATCATTTGAGTAGACATTGGCGAAAGCTATACTGAAACAATAGGATTAGTGCCTATGCATATAAGAAAACCAGCGATCGTAATCTTCGTCTTAGCGGCGGAGTGCGACGGATCGGGGACTTTGGTCCGCCCTATCGGTTTCGAACAAAATCTCTGGGGCCATCAAAGCGCCGATTTGAAATTTGAACGCGCATAGGCGCAACACAAGTCATGTTCACTAGAAAAAGTTTCCTAGGCCAGATCAGTGCGCTCGGCATTGCCTTAGAAAACGAAAAAGCAAAGTCGCTGCCAATTAGACGCGAAGTTAAAATCGTAAACGAGCAGGGCCTGCATGCCCGCCCCGCCGCGGAGTTCGTCCGAGCGGCAAACGTTTTTCGCTCCGAAATTTGGATCATGAAAGGCGAAAAGCGCTTTTCCGCTAAAAGCATCATCGAGGTGCTAACGGCCAACCTCAATTGCGGGAACACGGCTGTCATTGAGGCGGAGGGGCCAGATTCGGAGAGCGCGATAGCCCGCCTCGCCAAGGTGATATTGGAATTTAAGGACGAAGACCGAAAATATGGATGGAATCGGTGCAACTGTTTAGAAGAAGATTTTTAGACCCGTAATCGCTGTTCGGCTGGCTGTCCTGACATTTAGCCGGCGGGAGCCGCCGCGCGCACACGCTTGAGAGGACTGAAGTCAAATGTCGAGTTGGATAACAACGCTTGGTTCCTTTGGTGGCGGAGGATTTCGGTACCGATGGAAGTCATGTTGAGGTTCGAGCACGAAAAAGATCGTCGAGACGGGATGTAGAGGGCTCTTATCTCTGATCACGTTCTGTTAATCAAAGGAAGTATGAAAATAAAAATAACAGCAATTATTGGGATGCTCCTGTTTTGGGTGTCTTTCACGATGGCGCAGGAGAAGACAACGATTCGGTTTGGGCATTTCCCAAATATCACTCATACGCAGGGTGTGATCGCACACGCGCTCTCGCGGCAAGGAAAGGGGTGGTTTGAAAAATCTCTCGGCCCGAACGTCGAGATTCAGTGGTTCACGTACAACGCGGGCCCGTCAGCAATGGAAGCGATCTTCGCAAAATCGCTTGACGTCACTTACGTGGGTCCGGGACCAGCTCTTAACGCGTATTTGAAGTCGAATGGGGAAGAAATTCGGGTCATTTCCGGCGCAGCCAATGGCGGCGCCGCGCTGGTAGTAAAAGCCGATTCGCCGATAAAGACTCCGGCAGATTTTCGTGGAAAAAAAATCGCCACGCCGCAGCTCGGCAACACGCAAGACATTTCGTGTCGGGCATGGTTGAAAGCGCAAGGATTCAAGGTCACTCAAACCGGCGGCGACGTGACCGTGATCCCAACTGCGAACCCAGACCAGCTCCCACTGTTCCAAAATGGCGGGGTTGATGCCGTTTGGACAGTCGAGCCGTGGGTGACTCGTCTCGAGCGCGATGCGAAAGCACGCGTTTTTCTCGAAGACAAGGATACGATCACGACCTGGCTTGTATCCAGTGTGAAGTTCCTGCGGGATCGCCACGATTTGGCTAAGAAAATCGCGGACGCGAACGTCGAACTGACGAAATGGATCCAGCAGAATCAAACAGAAGCGCAGAAGTTATTGATTGATGAACTCAAAGCCGAAACGCGAGCTGATTTCGCGCCGGATGCCGTCGCACAGGCATGGAATCGGATTCAATTCACGAGCGACGTATCCCGCGAGTTAATTGCCAAATCGGTGCAGGATGGAAAAGATGCGGGTTTTTTGAAAGGCTCCACAGACACTTCGAAGCTGGTGGAAACCCCTTAATGCAACTGGCCCACCGCCATCACTCCTCAGCGACCGAAGAGCTCCAGGTCGTCGCACCCTCGAAGCTCGCGATCGACAACGTGTCGAAAAGCTTCAAAGGTGGCTCTGGCTCAGTTCTCGCTTTGGACAAGGTGAGTCTCAGTGTTGCTGAGGGAGAATTCGTCTGTCTTGTCGGCTCCAGCGGCTGCGGCAAAACGACATTGCTCAATATGATTGCCGGTTTGGAAAAACCCGACAGCGGAACGGTGCGTGCCGATGGCAGACCGGTCACCGGGCCAGGTCGTGAACGACTCGTGATGTTCCAGGAACCGGCACTGTTCCCGTGGCTGACCGTGTTTGGGAATGTTCTGTTTGGACTGAAACTCAAACCGAATCTGACAAAGAAAGATCGGCACGATGTGGCGAAGTACTATCTCGAGCTGGTCGGTCTGAGCCGGTTCGAGCGTGCCAATATTCACGAGCTTTCCGGTGGGATGAAGCAGCGGGTTTCGCTTGCCCGCGCGCTGGCTCCCAATCCGCGCATGCTATTGATGGATGAACCGTTTGCCGCTCTTGATGCGCTGACTCGGGAGCAACTCTATGGCGATCTTCAGCGAATCTGGCAAGCGCGGAACAAAACAATCGTGTTTGTTACGCATAACGTTCGAGAAGCAGCTTGTCTCGGCGACCGGGTGATAGTTTTTTCGCCGCGCCCGGGGCGCATTCGGGAAGAATTTACTGTGGACCTGCCTCGGCCGCGCGACATCAACAGTGTAGATCTTGCCGCCCACGCCACAGAAATTACCAAAGCGTTGAAAAATCATAGCCAACCGGAGCTCGCAACCGCAGAATGAAACGTTTTCTTTTCGCTACGCTGTTCTTTGCTGTTCTCCTATTGATTTGGGAGGGGCTGTTCCGTGCAAAGATTTGGTCGCCTGTCCTCGTGCCTTCGCCGCGGCAGGTTGCAGTTTATTTGGAAGATGCTGCCGTGGATGGAACCCTGGCAAAAGCCACGATCGTTACAATGCGGCGGTTGCTGATAGGCTATATCATTGGATTGCTTGCAGGACTCCCATTGGGGCTGCTGACGGCGTGTTCGAAGCTGTGGCAAGATACGATTGGCACGCTGGCCCTCGGTCTACAGGGGCTGCCGAGTGTGTGCTGGGTCCCGCTTGCGCTGTTGTGGTTCGGACAGACCGAGGCCGCTATGCTTTTTGTCGTGGTAATGGGCACGCTGTGGTCGGTAGTGATCGCTACAGAAACTGGTGTGCGCAATGTGCCGCCAATTTATCGTCGTGCCGCATTAACCATGGGCTCTAAACGTTTGCACATATGGTTCAAGGTGATTTTGCCCGCAGCGCTTCCGTTTATCGTCAGCGGAATGAAACAAGGCTGGGCATTCGCCTGGCGTTCATTGATGGCTGCGGAAATTTTCGTGACAATCCTGACCGGTTTTGGGCTCGGGCAGCTTCTGCACTACGGTCGTGAATTAAGCGCCATGGAACAGGTCATCGGCATCATGATTGTCATCGTTGTGATCGGTTTACTGGCCGACAAGATTTTCTTCTCTCCGATTGAAAAGTTTTTGCACCGGCGTTGGGGAACAAGTCAGGCATGATCTTCCGGCAAAAAGGGGAGCCAGTTTTCGCTCGGCGCGAGGTGCGTATAATCAACAAGCTCGGATTGCATGCACGACCCGCAGCTCAGTTCGTTAAACGGGTCACCGGTTTTCGGTCGGAGATCTGGCTTGTCACCGCTGACGGGCGGTATTCCGCGTCAAGCTTGATCGAGGTTTTACGCGCCAATCTCGATTATGGAGCTACGGCAACACTTGAAGCGCACGGCGTGGACGCTGAAGAGGCTGTCGAACGATTACAAAAGTTGTTCGGCGAATTGCACAAGTTCGATGAACCTTAGCGCAGAGGGCGGGCGACCAAAATTCCACTATCGGAGCGGTATCGATAGAGATATTTCGAGAGCTGGTCGTCCACGATAACTTTGCCATAATTACTCGGCGAAGAAGCGTGCATGAAGTGCAAGACGCCATCGCTCGTGCGCAGCGCCAACCCCACATGTGCGGTTGAATGTAGTCCGTTTCGCTCGCGGGAAATTACTCCGATAACATCGCCGCTGCGCAACTTTGGCTCGATCTTCGCCACCTGGCTTTTTGGAATTTCATAGAGGGGCCGCGAGGATACATTCGCCTCCATGCGCGCAAGCGGTCCGAGTAGCGATTGGTTCGCAGCAAGATAACGGTAATGCCGCCAGCCGACGCTCATCTCGCGCGCGGAATGGGGCACACTGCGCCCGCCAAGTTGACGCGTCAGATCGTCAACCAAGCCGCGGCGATCGTTATCGTACAGCCAATCTTCGAGGTAATGCAGCCGCGAAAGATAATCGCCGGTACACTGGCCGCCGCGATAACGGTCCATTTCAATGTAATATAGCAAGCGCTCGGGCGCCCAATTTGATTCCGGTTCGTTTAACATGCGCGCGAAACCGAGTGCCGTTTCGAAAAATGTCCAGCAATCCATTCCGTAAAAATTTACGGAAGGTGACTCGACGCGATTGTCGATCTCGAGTGTAAAATGCTTGTAGCGTGTTCCGACCAGCGCTTTCCCAACTGCCGCTGCCCGATCCCCGATCGGCAGTGCTTTCCAGTTCTCGGCCTTTGCCTTTGCAACTAGCCGGTTGAATTGGTCCTGACCCTTGAACACCGTGCTGAACGGCAATCGCGATTCAGAGGCCACCGCGGCTGAGCAAATCAAGACCAAGGTGACGAAAAGTTTCCACTTCCGCATGTTAAGAAGTTCAACTGAACGCGGCGTGAAGAAAGTTACAAGATCAAAAGATTACAAAGGCAAACGTTGAAAGAGTGTGACATCTCAACTTTGTAAGCTTTAAGGCTTTCCAGTTGGTTACTGTCCAATATCGTTCTTAAACACTGTGCCAATTCGTTTTCCAAAAAAGAGCCGCCGAAATATTGTCCGCCAATCATCCCTTGATGAAGGCCCAGTTCCACGGGGGCAACATTCGACGCGCGTACGTTTGCGGCCGCGGCCCGATTGGCACAAGCGCAATTTTCTGACAAGCGTTCTGATTCCGTCGCTTTTTGTAAAGCGATCCGGCGGACACGTACCGCCGAAATTTCCGAAGATCCACCAGGACGAAATCTGCATCACCTGGATCGGTCATGCCTCATTTCTGATCCAGACGCATGAGGTGAATATCCTGATCGACCCGATTTGGTCGAAATGGCTCAAAGTAATCAAACGACTGAAACAGCCCGGGTTCGAAATTCATCACTTGCCTTCGATTGATTTTGTCCTGGTGACGCATGCGCATTTCGATCATCTCGACCGACGGACCCTGCGGCGCGTCGCTGCCGACCAACCGATTGTAGTCCCCACCGGCGTTGGCAATTTGGTGCACCGTCTGGGGTTCCGCATTGTGCACGAACTCGATTACTGGCAAACAGTCGAGCTTGGCCCGCTCAAAGTTTCGCTTACGCCATGTCACCATTGGGGTGCCCGGTTCCTTGCGGATTTGCATCGGGATTTCGGCGGATTCGTGATCGCGTCGAACGGCCGCACGATTTTTCACTGCGGCGACACCGCTTATTTCCCCGGCTTCAAAGAAATCGGTGACCGCTTTGATGTGCAGCTGGCTTTGCTTCCTATCGGAGCTTATGACGCGCCCACCGGCCGTGAAGTTCACATGAACCCAGAGCAGGCGGTGAAGGCTTTTTTGGAACTGCGTGCCAAAACTTTGATTCCGATGCACTACGGGACCTTTCCGCTCGGCTTCGAGCCGCTACACGAACCGCCGCAACGACTGCTTGCAGCGGCGCGGGCGCACGGCATTGAGCAAAAGATCCTCGTAATGACCGAGGGCAAGCCGGTCGTGTTGTGAAAATTTTTGCTAGCCACAGATGAACACAGATGAAACACGGATTGATTTTCCTGATCCGTGAAAATCCGCGTCAATCTGTGGCCCAATCTGACCGGCGCAATTTCAGTCGGTTTACTCGTCGCCGGCTTTTGTCTGATCCTCCTCTGGCATAATCCGTTGGTTTTTTGGAACGACGATTATGAGTTGTCTGTGCTGCCTGTATTGGCTGACATCGCGCGTAGTTGGTCCGAAGGCCAGTGGCCCATTCTGAGTCCGTATTCATGGGTCTGCGGCAATCTCGCGGGCGAGTTTCAATACGGCGTGTTTTCACTCTTTGTGAATGCCGCCGTCATTTTGATTTGGAAATTTCCGCTGACATTTCCACAACAGGCCGCGGCACTTTCCATCGCTCATCTTGTTGTTCTGGCGATCGGCGCATTTCTATTGGGGCGCGGTCGCGGATTTTCCGTTGCGTTATCGATCTTTGTCGCGCTAATCGCCTCGTTAAACGGCTGGATCATCTGCTGGGGAGCAACCGATTGGTTTGGTGCACTCGGTGCATTCACGTGGCTGCCATGGACCTGGTGGGGAGCCGAACGTGCGCTGGACGTGCGACGAACCAAATGGCGATTCCTTTGGCCCGCGCCTTTCGTTTATCTCCTCGTCACAGGTGGATTTCCCTACACCGTATTGATGCTGCTGCTCTTGATCGCGTGGTTATCGCTGAAATCACTGATCGAAACTCGAAAACTTTTCTCGATTGTGCCAATGCTCGTCGGCGTAGCGCTTGGTTTCGGTCTTTCCGCGCCCGCGTGGCTGGCGCTCCTTGATCTGGTTCGCGGTTCAGCTCGCGAGTTACAATCGGCCACAGCACATTGGCAATGGCGCGTCCCGCCTGCGGCGCTGCCGGGACTGATTCTGCCATCGTGGACAGTGAACTGGACGGATTTTTCCTCGCGTAATCTAGCGCACACCGCAGGCGAATTGGCTTGCGGCCTGGTCGCTCCGGCTGCTCTTGTTGCAGGACTCGTGTGGCGCGGCCGCCCGCTCGTTAGGCGAATGAAGTGGGAGCTCATATTGCTGTTTGTCGTACTCGCGCTCTGCATGACTCCAACAGCTGGCCTCTTTCGCTGGAGTTTTCGCTGGCTGCCATTCTTTCATCTGATCCTTGCCATCTGCGCGGCGGAGGTGCTTCGTGGCATCGGCTTCCAGCCGATGAATGCGGGCAAGATGCCCGTGCCACGCCTCGGCTTGATTGCGCTTGCTCTCGTGCTTTTAACAGCCACTGCAATGTTGATCTTGCGTTCAACTGGCTCGTACGCTTTTCCCCTCACATGGATCTTTGTTGGACTCGCGGCATTTTGGTGTCTTTGGGAGATCGCGCTCCGCCATTCTGAGCCGCAGAAATGGGCGCCCGCGGTGTTCACATTTTGCGCGCTTCTCGCGACGTACCTCTGCATCCCGACAAACGGCGGAGTTCCAACATACAATTTTACCAAGGAACTGCTTAAACCCGCGCCACTTGATCCACAGCGGCTTTATCTCAGCGTCTATCCGTGGGCGGAGCTCACATATTGTGTATCGAATAAGCCGCAACCGGTCGGTCAAACACTGCGCCCGGGAAGCACGTCGATGTGGGCCGGCTTGCGATTTATCAATGGTTACAGCCCGATCCGAGCCGCCGGCGTGGCGCGCGAATTCGCAACTAGCATCCACGGTGAAATCAATCCTGATGTGGGAAGCAACTCACTAAATCACCAGGCTGGACCAGAGGGCGAGCTGGCTTTGCTGGGCGTGGACGGAATCGTCGTTGCACGAGAAGTAGATCTCGCGCCGCAACCGCCCACAGAATGGGAACTGGTGATTTCAACTGACGAGGGCAATGTCTTTCATCGGCGGGGCGCGCCGTTCGCGAAAGTGCGCTCCGTCACCTCCATCGACTCGCGGCCTAACGAGCAATTCGTTCCTGCGACCGTCGCCAACATTGATGATTCGCGAAATCGCGTGCAAGCAGATGTCGATGTCCCAAACGGCAACCAATCCGCGCTCCTCATTTTTTCGCGGCCGTACTTTCGCGGATACGAAGCACATATCGCCAATGAAAAATTCCCCGTCTTCTCCTATCGCGGATTGTTCCCGATCGTGGAGGTGCCGGCTGGGACAAACGGACGCCTTACTCTAAGCTATCGACCGCCCTGGCTGACTGTGGGAAGCGGCGTCGCTTTCGTCTGCCTTCTCGGCGTGACATTCGGTTCCCTTGCCGCATGGCACAGTCAAATTCGGAATCGCTGCACGATTTGCCTGAGCTTACTCGTTTGCTTGCTTTTGAGCTTTCGGTAAGAGGCTGCCCACTCCGCCGAGATTTCATTACCCTGTTTTTCAACCGCTGGTGCGGGGATTTTCATTCGGTGTGGCAGCGGCAATGCCAAAAATTCGAGAACGCGTTCCGCTGCGGTTCGATGGCTTGCAACGATATCTTCGTAATAAAGGACCAGCGGCTCGATTTGGTTTTCGCGAAAATAATTTGCCCAGCTCGCTTCGTGGGCTGCGATGCGGTTGCACCATTCGTCAATTACCTTGAAGTCAAAGTTCGGTGTGGTGCATGGTTGCGATGTGACTCCCCCTTTTTGCGCCCAGACGCCCGTCTGGCATGCCATGGACCAGGAGACAGCTTGCTCGACTCGATTTCTTCTGCGCATCCAGATGTATTTTGGCCGGTTGAACAGTTCAGCCAGCAATTCCGCTCCGCTGAATCTATTGTACTCTCGAACTTCTTGTAACATTTGCAGCATTCGTTCGAAATAGCTCCACATCACGACAGCACCAAAAACGCCATTGGTCCCGGTATTGTCTTGGAACACGCGCTCGATAAAGCCAGCGCGAGATGGGGCATTCCAGCGTTCTTCCCAGGTTTCGCCGGCTTTTGACATGAAAAACTCCCCGGGCGAGCCGGCAATGCCTGTGCTTCGCAGTATGCTGCAAAGCAAATGTGTACCGCTGCGCTGCGTCGAAGCAATGATGTAGGAAGTTGCAGGCTTCATTTTCGGACAAGAACGTCATGTTTTCGCGGCATCCTGAAATTCTGGAAAAGCGCCGTTCGAATGCTGGCGCTTCCGCACATTGCAAATCCCGCATGGACTGTGAGCTGTCCCATCACGTTGCGAGGGTACCCTGACGCCACAAACTTTCGCATGCAATGCCGAAATAGAATGGCGAAGAAGGAAACCGACTTCAGGAAAGCTACTGGTTCAAGGTCTGAAGAGGGCTCGAGACGGGCCGTTTACCCAATAGGACTCAGTTCGACTGTCCAAGAGCCCTAGTTGGCTGGGCACTTGTCGATTTTGAGGACCGATGTGGTTCGCGCACGGATCGAGACATTGCCCCCCGGGGTGACCGTTGTAAGGACCGGGAGAGATGGGGACAGGATGGTCAGCGCGGGATCGACAGCATGGAGTGGCGTGGCGTCGTACTGCTGATCGCAGATCCCAACGATTCCCCAACTGTCGGTCTTGACCGCGTACAACTCTCCGATACCAGTGATATCGTTTTTCTCGGTAAAGCCGATAGCCATGAAGCCGCCGTCATTCGTCGGAGTTGAGGAGGCGAAATACTGGCTGATTGGCCGACCGGTGGTTGTGTACGCGTCGTAGTAGAAATATTGCCACAGGAGGTTCCCGGCAGAATCAACCTTCGCCAGCCAAGGCGCCTGCGGAACGCTGTCGAGTAGCTCCAAGTTTCCGAGTCCAGCGAGGACGTAACCTCCGTCGGCAGTCTGATGCACCGAGTAAACCAAGGCGGTGATGATCGTGCAGGTTTGATTGTAGCCGTTGAAGTAGCAATAGATGCCGCCGTTGTAAGTCTTCTGCCACTCGATCTGTCCGCCTGAATCAAGTTTGAGGAGCATGACCCCCGCCGAGTCTTCTTCGGGGAAAGGACTGGGTGGGTTTTTACTCCAGTTGCCGGCGGCGAGGTAGCCGCCGTCGGAAGTTTGAATGCCGGCCAGCGCGTGCTCGTAGCCGCTTGGTGAACCCTGGCCATCGACGTTGTTGAAGCCTCGTTGCCACCGAACATTGCCGCTCGGATCGAACGTCACGAGGAGCACACTTACGGGATAAGGATAGCTCCCGCCGAGAACAGAGTACTCCCCGATCGCCACGTAGCCGCCATCGGAGGTCTGTTGCACCGCGTTGAAGTATGCAATAGTCGATCCAGTCGGTCCGAGTTTCCGCTGCCACTGCACGGTACCTGCGCCGTCGAGCTTGAGAATCAGGGCGCCGGAGTAGCCATTCTGGCCTGAGCTGGTCGCGCTCCCAACGGCAACGTAGCCGCCGTCAGCCGTCTGTCTGATCTTCCAGATTACGCCGTCTGCGGTCCCAGCGGGATAGGCGAACGCCCAGATGACTCGGCCTTGCGGGTCGAGTTTCTCTACCAAGGCGCGTTGGAAGTACGATCCGCCACAACCGAGTATGCCACCGCCTAGAATGTAACCTCCGTCCGATGTCTGCTGGGCGGAGACACCTAAACCATAATCCCCCGGCGCGCCGCTTGCGCACCCGACTTCTTTCTGCCATTGCGGACGACCAGACGGGGAGAGTTTCACGATCCAATTGGCGCTGATACCGCTCGGGGAGTCGGTCAGGGCCAAAGCAACGTAACCACCGTCAGAGGTGGCTGCCACGCTTTCGGGAGTGACCCCGTATTCGACTTGCTGGATAATGTTTCCGTAGGCCTTGACGAACGGCCCAGAACGCGCGTCCGCACCGGTGATGGGAGCAGGAGCGCTGCGGCTCGCCCCCATCACTCCAGCGGCAAGCATCAAAAAGAGCAGACCCGCGCCCGCCAGCACGATTGCGATGGCGGCTTTAATCATGCACGTTCACATAACTTAGAGATCAGATCCGCTCAAATATTCCCTGGGCGCCACAAACTATCGAGCAGACTCGTGCGTCTCATTTCAGGCTGACGGTGAAATTACTGGCTAAGGTAGCGCGCCAAGGCAAAGTTCGCCCATTGATTACTAAAGGTGGCTTGAAATCCGACGGCAACAATCTTTCCATCGGACTGAAGAGCGGCCCCGTTGGCTCCACCGTTCAGATCGCCAAATGACGTGCGCACCTTGCCGCCGACACCAAAAGTGGTATCCAGTGAGCCGCGCGGATTTAGTCGCGCCAGCAAGAAATCGGAATCGGAATCTTCCGTGTTCGCATAACCGACGGTGATAATTTTACCATCGCTTTGCAGGAGGACTTGGTAGGCGCTCTGGCAGCAGTTGCCGAAGTCGATTTGCGTTATCCCGTCGCGACTGAAGGTGGTGTCGAGAACGCCGCTTGAGGTGTAACGCGCGACAGCGAAATTCTGGACTCCTCCGTTTTGGGAGATAGCGAATCCAGCAGCGACGATCCTGCCATCGGGTTGAAGCGCGGCCGAGTGCGCCCGATCGAAGTTCTGATCGCCGAAGTCGGTGCTCACTTTTCCGGCCACGCCGAATGTCGTGTCGATCGTGCCATTACTGAGATAACGCACAGCGGCGAAGTCGTAGTAAGTTGCAGGGTTATTGGCGGAGCCCACGGCGACAATCTTGCCGTCCGGTTGGATCAAGACCGAAAAGGCATCGTCTTCCATACCGAAAAAATCGGTCGAAACCTGGCCGCCATTGCCGAAGCTGGTGTCAGGTGTTCCATCCGAGTTGTAACGCGCCAGCGCAAAATCGGTATTGGAAGGTTCGCCAATAACGAAATCTACGAATACGGTCCCGGCGGCAATGATCTTGCCATCAGCCTGCAAAGCCACGGAGGACGCATAACTGCCCTCTGGAAAATTCGTGGTCACGATGCCGCCGTTACCAAAGGACGTATCGAGCGATCCGTTCGGGTTATAGCGGACTACTTCGAAATTGCCGAGAAACGTAAAGAGCGGAAAGGCGCCGCCCGCGACCACGATTTTGCCGTTAGGTTGTATCACTACCGAGGAGGGTACCGCCGCCAGCCCGGGGAAATCTGTTCGCACTTTGCCACCAGAGCCAAAGCTGTTGTCGAGCGTCCCATCCGTGTTGTAGCGGGTAACGACAAAGTCTTCCCCCGAGAAGTCATTGTGTTTATAGGTTTGTCCGACGACGACCAACTTGCCATCAGCCTGGACTGCCACCGCTTGGGCAATGTCGGTGCTGCGGTTAATATCGGTCATCACCATGCCGGCGGTTCCGAACGTCGGATCTAGGTCTCCAGCCGCCGCCTCCGCCACTTGCGAACTGTTGAGCCAGGCCAACACGATCGCGGCGCCAACGGTTCCGCGACAAAGAATTGAACAATAGTGTAGTTTTGAGCCAACGAGTGTCATAGATTTTCCTTTCGTTCTTTACTGAGTCGTAGCACGGGAGGCCACCGTCTCCCAATGAACAAACGTAACGATTCAGTTACCTGCGCTGCGAGACCTGCAAAAATCCGTCGCGAGAGTCACCTAACGAAGGCAGTGCATCAGCACTTATCAATGAGACTGCCTGGATTGGCCCATCGGGAGGCTCAGAGACTTGAATGTGTCGTAGCTGGCATTTCCTCGATGCCGTCTATCTTAGCCCCCGAGCGCATTCTTTCCTCAGCGGGAAGTTTGTCTGCGATTGGACGGCAAGATCGCCGAATCGAGGAATCAAAGTTTTGTTGGATCTTGCAGCAGCTCGATCACGCGTTTGAGCAAACGACTCGCGCCGCCGCCGTCGATGCTGCGATGGTCGAAGCTTAATGTAATTTGCGCTTCGGTTTTGGGAACGAATTCCTTTTTCGTTTCGTCCCACGACGGAACTTTTTTGCCGACACCGAGACCGAGCAGCAACGTTTGATCGGGCAGGGGAATCGGCGTGCCCCATTCCATTCCGAAAATCCCGAAGTTGGAAACGGTGGCGATGCCGCCAGCTTGCATATCAGGCGAAATCCGCCGCTGTCGCGCGAGTTCGACCATTTCCTTATATCTGGTCGTGAGATCAACGAGCGACGTTTTGTCGGCGTTGCGAATGACCGGTACCATGATTCCGTCCTCTGCTTCCACCGCGATTCCGACGTCGATCGAATTTGATTGGACCACGCGATTTCCGATGAATTTCGCCGCTGCGGCTGGATTCTGTGCCAGCGCGAGAGCGACGGCACGCAACGCGTAAAGGCCGAGCCCGGGCTTCGGGTCACGCGATTGCCGATCGTGCAAGACGGGCTCAAGATCCACTGATGAACCGATCGTCGAAAGAGGGCGTGTCCAACTCCGGCGCATCGCGTCGGCCACGCCAACGCGGATCTTGGAAGCTTCGTGCGTTGTTTGGCTCTCTATCTTGTGCAGAAAACTTTCCAGGTCTTTGATCGTGACCCGATTGCCGTCGCCGGTTCCCATGATTCCTGCGAGATCAGTGGTTGTTAACTGCAATTCGGCCATGCGCGCACGCACACGTGGCGATACGAAAGTTGCTCCCTTCGTAATTACAGGAACAGGTAAACCCCCGGCACGTTCGCCGTCGCCATCGCGTGCGGCGATCTTTTTCTCACGCGTCGGCGCGACTTCCTGATCGGCGCGCGCAGGAATTTCCTCCGCGACCTCCTTCTGCGGCGGGGAGGGCGACACGTGTTTGGCGAAACGCGCGGCATCTTGTTCGCTTGCTTCCACGTAACCAAGCACCGCTCCGACCGGGTAGGTCTCCTTCAATTGCACGGTGATCCTGTCGATCTTGCCTTTGCATGGTGTGGTCACGCCCATGACCGCTTTGTTCGTCTCGACATCGAGGATTTCCTGATCATCTACAACTTCGTCGCCGGCTTTGACCTTGATATCGACGATGGTGGCTTCGGCGATGGATTCGCCAAGCTGCGGCATAATGATCGGCACTTGCGGCATAGTCATTCCGAGCGAAGTCGAGGAATCCCGTTGTGCAAGCTAAAAGGCAATTTCGCGGGATCTTTCGACTTCGCTTCGCTTCGCTCAAGACGACGGCGTAAAGGCGGCATAGATGTTATTCTCGAAGCAACGCGCGCGCTTTTACGGCTATGTTTTTTGCGTTCGGGCGGTGCGCGCTCCAGAGATTTGGATGATACGGAATCGGTGTGTCTTTCGCGTTGAGACGCTCCGGCGCGGCATCGAGCAGATGAAAGCCCTCACTGGTGACCCGCGCGACGACCTCCGCGGTCGTGCCGCCCCAGGGAAATGATTCGCCAACACAAAGCAAACGGCCCGTGCGTGCGACAGACGCTAGCACGGTGTCCATGTCCAGAGGCTTGACCGTCCGTAGATCGAGAACTTCAACTTCGAGACCTTCGCGCGAGAGTTCCTCGGCAGCAGCTAAAGATTCCTGCGTCATTGCGCTGTAACTTACGATCGTGAGATCGCGCCCTTCCCGTGCAATGCGCGCGCGCCCAGTGGGCAGACCTCTGTCCGGCAACTTCTCGGCCTTAAGATGGTAATAAAGATATTTGTGTTCGCAGTAAACAACAGGATCATCGATCGCCACGGCTTCTATTAACATCGTGTAAGCGTCTTCGACAGTGGCCGGTGTCATCACGATCAATCCGGGATAATGCGCGTAGATCGATTCCATCGATTGACTGTGAAACGGTCCGCTTCCCTTTGTTCCACCGGAAGGCAAACGCACCGTAATCGGCACCGGCATGCCTGTTCGCCAGTAATGCGTGCCTGCGTTATTGAGAATCTGGTTCAGGGCGATGCTTGAGAAATCGGCAAACTGCATTTCGACAATCGGCCGCATTCCCTGCATCGCAGCTCCAATGGCAGCGCCGACGATCGCATCCTCACTAATCGGCGTATTTAACACACGCCCTGGAAATTCCTTGGCCAGTCCTTTCGTCGCTTTAAACGCGCCGCCAAATGCGCCGCCGACGTCCTGGCCATAGATGAAAACGCGATCATCATCGCGGAGCAATTTTGCCTGCGCTTCACGGATTGCTTCGAGGTAAGTGAGGCTCATGCGGGTAATGACGAAATCCGAATGACCAATGACGAAATAATATCGAATGACGAATGACCAAAATGGAGGGCAATAGCGTTCGTCATTTGAGCATTTGGATTTCCTTCGACATTCGACATTCGTGCTTCGTCATTCCTCGTCGGCATGATCAACGAGGTGGCGTGTGGATAGTGCGCACCAATCTTCTTTCTCGCTTTCCGGCACGGGCTCTTTTTGCGCGGCAGCAATTGCCTCATCCACCTGCGCGGCGGCGGCTTTGCGCCATTCGACCAGTGTCTCTGAACCTACCAGATTGCGATCGATGATGGTTTGCTCGGCGACTTTCAAACAATCCTGTGCAAAGGGCTGACATTTCATCTCTTCGGAGACGTAGCTGGCGTCATCGTGTTCGCCATGCCCGGAGAGGCGCAGCACCGAGGCGACTACCAACTGCGGCGGACGTCCTGCGCGCGCGCCTTTGACCGCGCTGCCAATCACATCCAGGCACGCAGCAAGGTCGGTTCCGTCGAGGCTGTAACCTTCGAATCCGTATCCGATCGCTCGCTCCACCAAATCGTCGCACGCAAATTCGCGGTCGTTAGCCGTCGAGTAAGCGTAATGATTATTTGTCGCGACCACTACGAGAGGCACCTGTTCCACCGCGGCCATGTTCATTCCTTCGTGAAATGCACCGGTTTGCATTCCGCCTTCGCCGATACACGTGAGGCCGACGAAATTTTTTTCTCCTTTAAATCGCTTCGCCAGCAGTGTGCCGACCGTGACGGACACCATCGCACCGAGATGGCTGATCATCGCCAGTTCGTTATTGCGCGGGTGCCCTCGATGAATATTGCCGTCACGCCCACGCATCGGACCGAGGCGCGAGCCGAGATACGTGCGCGTCACGTCGATCAGCGGTTCGCCAAAAGCGGATCGTCCGGCCTGATCGCGAATCAATGGCGCAAAGATGTCGCCCTTTTCCAGAAACAACCCGCACGCGACGCTGACAGCTTCCTGGCCCTTGCCGATATAGACGCCGCCGGTGATTTGACCGCCCCGATAAAGACTAACCAGCTTCTCCTCAAGCGTGCGGGTCAGCAGCATCCAGCGAAACGCCTCGAGAAACCGCTCATGGGGTGGCAGAGTTTTGCCCGTAGCAGCTTTGTCCAGCGATGCGGGCGCGGTCTTTTTTCTTTTTAACTTTGCGGTCCGCTGCGCCGTCTGAAGCATCGCGTCATTCTAGCCAAGATCGTGTGTTGCGCGCGGGAATTTTTTGCGGCAGGTGGCGGAGCCGGAGCGCTCTCCGTGCCGAAGCGCAGCGGCCCGAGGGCGGGCCTTTCCATCCGTTCGGAGAAACCGATCCACTTACCGCATGGCCAACGCGAGGCGTCGTTGGCTCGGTGACGGTTGACCGCCGTTTGATGCTGCTTCAGTGACAGGTTGTGCTCGAGCAGTGAGTTTCACACCGACCAATTTGCTCACACCGCGTTCTTCCATTGTCACGCCATACAAGATGTCGGCTTTTGCAATGGTGCGTTTGTTGTGCGTGATGATGATGAATTGGCTCTGCTGCACGAAGCGATCAAGCACCTGGATGAAGCAGTTGATGTTGTTTTCGTCGAGCGCAGCATCTACTTCGTCCAGAATGCAGAACGGACTCGGACGCACCATGTAGATAGCAAATAGCAGCGCGACGGCCGTCATGGCACGCTCACCGCCGCTCAAGAGCGAGACACTTTGCAATTGTTTCCCCGGAGGCTTGGCGATGATCTCAATCCCGCAGGTGAGCGGATCGTTCTCGTCGAGCAGCGACAAATCCGCGCGCCCGCCGCGGAACAGCTCGGCAAACATTTCACGGAAATTCGCGCGAACTTGTTCAAACGTGTCGGCAAAGAGTTTCCTTGTAGTGGAATTGATGCGCGCGATGACGTCGAGCAGCTCGCTCCGCGAATTCGTGAGATCGGTGTTTTGCGCTTCGAGAAATTTGTAACGCTCCTCGAGTTCATCATACTCGTGGACAGCGTCCAGATTTACGGGACCCATGTTGTCCAGTTGGGTTCTGAGTTCGGCGACAACTTTTTCCAGATCCGCTGGGGCCAGCTCCTCTTTCGCCGGAACCATGCCTTCTCGCGTGTCGATTCCAACGCTCCCTGAACCATCCGCGCTGGTGTGTTTTTTCAGTTGTCCGCGCAAGACTTTTTCGAACGCGGGCTGATCTCCCGCAAATCCGCGAAGGTCGATCTGGTAACTGCGAGAAATGTGCCCGAGGAGGTTGTCGATCTTCATTTGGAATTGCGATTCCCGGACTTGGCTCTGTGCGCGCCGGTCCTGTAATTCGCCTAACGAGTCGCGTACGCGGCGCAGTTCGCTTTCTCGATCGGAAACTGCGGCAAGTCGTGTGGCACGCTGGCCGCTAATTTTCGCGCTATTCGCTTGTGCCTCAGCACGCTGCGCCGTTTGAGTTTGGATCAGCTCTTCAGATTCTCGCGACTCCTCGCCCTGCGCAGCTAACTTCCGTTCGTACATCGCAATGTCAGCTTTCCGCACTGTGATTAACTCGACCAGCTCGGCATCACGCGTGCTCATTGGTTCTCGTTGCGCAATCAAATTTTCATGCCGCTGCCGGGCGGTTGCGACGCCGAGCCGCAGTTCATTGGTTCTCTCCGTTAATTCTTCTTCGCGCAGCACGGTCTGTTCCTGCGCGGCTTCGAAAGCGTCTAACTCGGTCTTTTGATTGACCAATTGGTCGCGTCCCGATTGAAGATCCCGCCCCACATGTCCAATGCGTTCGTCGGCGGCCGTTATCTGGCGCTCCAAGGCGGTTTTTTCCGACTGCAAAATATCGATTTTGCGTCCAGCCTCGCTCAGATCGCGCTGAAGCCGCGTAGCGGTTTCAACGGCGGTTTTCGCTTCGTCCCGCCGCGCGCAGACTGAATCGAATTCCTTTGCCAGGGCAGCTTCTTCTTTTGCCAGGTCGGCGATTTGTGCTTTGCGCTCGAGCAAAGAGGCCGCGCGGACTTCGCTGCTTCCCGTGAAAACGATTCCCTCTCGGGAAATATATTCGCCAGCAAGCGTGGCCATCGCCAGAGCGGGTTCTCGTTTTTTGCACTCGAGCGCCTGTTCCAGTTCCGGAAAAATGACGACCCCACTGAGCAAACTCGTAACGAGTGCCTCCAGCGTTTTTGATGCCCTCACCTTGTCAGTAGCCCACCCAAGCGCCTCTGGTGGCAAAACTTTTTGCTCCGGTTGCGGTGCGGCCGCCGTCAGCTTGGGGATAATCAGCGCGGCGTGTCCCAGCTTTTTTTTCTTTAGGTGACCAATGATTTCGGAAACAACTTTCGCATCTTTTAAGATAATAGCGTGCAGATTACGGCCCAGAGCGGCTTCGATCGCCTGAATGAATTTTGGATCAACATCGAGTTGCGCGACTACCGAACCGCCAATCGAGTCCCGGAATTCTTCAGGACCATCGACACCCTTGAGCAAAGCTTGAGAACCTTCGGCGAGACCTTCACCCTCTTCATTCAGCTGACGCAATACGTCCAGCCGCGATCGCTTTTCGGCGAGTGTGCGTTGGAGCGTGGCAAGATCCTGTTCCGCCTGAATGAGTATCTTCTCCTCTTCGCGAAGGCTGGTCTCGACGTCGATCGGTTGGGTGCGCCCCGCTTTGAGCGAAACAGCGATTTGGCCGACGATTTTGTTGCGGGCTTCGGCCAACACTTCGATTTCCCTTAGGAGTTGTTCGATTTGTGCGTGAGTCAATTCCCTGCGCGCCTTAATTCCGGCGAGTTCCTCTTCCAGGGCCGAGATCCGACTTTCGGATTTCGATAGTGCGAGCTGCAATTCTTGCAACCGTGTTACGCGATCGCTTCGCTTCTTGTGGATTTCTCCGGATAAAAGGGACAACTCGGTCAGCTCGACTTCCTTTTGTTTCAAGTGCTGCTCGATTTCCGCGATGGAACCGTTCGTTTGCTTGATTTGAGCCGTCTGCTGGTTGCGTTTGTTTTCAGCCTCAGCGACATCGCGCCGCGCCCGTTCAATCAGTTCGGACAGTTCCTGCGCACGCTGACAGTTGAACTCGATGCGGTTGCGGTGCGCTGCGATCTCGCTGTCCAATCGCTGAAGTTCTGCACGGGAGTCCGCGATCTCGGTGTCGATCTTGTCCAGCGCGGAGCGTTCTTCGGCGAGCGCATTTTCGCCATCGTCGATTTTCGCGCGCGCATCCTTCTCGCTGTGCATCAAACGCTCGATTTCTTCGCGTGACGCGGCTAGATCGCGTTCAAGCGAAGCCAGCTGTTTGGAAGCATGGTGCGTTTCAAGCACGCGGAGATCTGCATGTAACGCCTGATAACGGCGTGCTTTCCCCGCCTGCCGTTGCAGAGAACCGATCTGGCGTTTCACTTCCTTGATCACGTCGCCAATCCGCAACAGATTCGCCTCGGTTGCCTCGAGCTTTCGGAGCGCCTCGCGTTTTTGCGTTTTGTACTTGGTGATCCCGGCGGCTTCTTCGAAGACCGCGCGACGATCCTCGGGGCGCGAGCTCAAAATCATGTCGATTCTACCTTGCTCCATCATGGAGTAAGCGGCCCGCGCGATGCCGGTATCGGCAAAAAGACTTTGAATGTCACGAAGTCGGCATTGCGTTTTGTTTAGCAAGTATTCGGAATTGCCGTCGCGATAGACGCGGCGCGTCACGCGCACGTCGTGCCACTCGATTCCGAGCTCTTCCGCGCAATCGGTGAACGTGACCGAGACCTCCGCAAATCCCACCGGCTTGCGTGTATCCGCGCCGTTGAAGATCACGTCCGCCATTTCGTCGCCGCGAAGCGATTTGGCGGACTGCTCGCCGAGCGCCCAGCGTACTGCGTCGAGCACATTGGATTTTCCGCAACCGTTCGGGCCAACTATCGCGGTGACGCCCTCGTGGAAATTGAAGAGAGTTTTATCGGCGAATGATTTAAAGCCGAATAGCTCGAGCGATTGTAAATGCATTTTAGGCCAAAACCCGCGCCTTGGGAGCCTCAATACAGCAGGGCCATCAGGGTGACAAGCGAAAAATCATACAATTTGAAGGGGTTCCGGCACGTCCGGCCACACGATA
>WNGP01000735.1_pt1 | contig 25927 bp, 30 predicted proteins | sample 5407671 | NCBI WGS metagenome assembly WNGP01 (sample SAMN13153381, study PRJNA577476) | soil metagenome | isolation source: 40 cm soil or saprolite under Garry oak tree replicate 2 | place: USA:California | collected 2016-06-15
GGCTTCCGGGCCACGCCGGCGCAAGCCAGCTGCAGGACGGGGTGATCACGCACGCCCGGGGTGCCGGGATCGGGACGCCAGGCGGGTACCAGGACCAGGCCAGGATCGACCAGTTCGAGTCCGTCGAACAGCTTCATTATCTGGGCGTGCGTCCGGAACTGCGCCCGCCCGAGGCCGGCCCGCATCTGCTCCTGCAGGGTGGCCGCGGCCGGGTCCTCCAGGTCCAGCAGGTGATGGATGAAGACATAGCTCCCGCGCGGCAGCGCGCGGTACAGCGTCTCGACCAACTCGGCCGGGTTCTCCTCATCCAGGATGTAGTGCAGGATGCCGCACATCAGCAGGCCGATCGGCTCATCCCAGTCCAGGTAATCGAGCACGTCCGGATGGCTGAGGATGCCCGAGGGGTCGCGCAGATCGCCGTCGGCGGCGAAGGTCGCCTTGTCGTCGGCGAGCAGCGCCCTGGCGTGCGACAGCACGACCGGGTCGTTGTCGAGGTAGACCACGCGGGTGGCCGGCTCGATCCGGTGGGCGATCTCGTGCACGTTCTCCGCGGTAGGCAGCCCCGAGCCGATGTCCAGGAGCTGCCCGATCCCGACCTCGCCGACCAGGAAGCGGACCACGCGGCCGAGCACGTCACGCTGCGCGCGCACGCCCACTTGGACGGCAGGCACCGACGCGATCATCCGGTCACCGACAGCCCGGTCGGCGGCGAAGTTGTCCTTCCCGCCCAGCAGGTAGTCATATACCCGCGCGACGTGGGGTCGCGACGCATCGAACTGAGTGACGGGATTCTCGCGGTCAGGCATCAGCCGATCGTATCCGGTCCATACCGCCAGCTGAACGGGGACCAATGGCCTGGTTTGATTGACCAGATGGACGCGGACGCGATCGTGATAGGCGCGGGGCTGGCGGGACTGGCCGCAACGGCGGAGCTGGCGCAGGCCGGGCGGCGGGTTCTGCTGGTCGACCAGGAGCCCGAGTCGAACCTGGGCGGGCAGGCCTTCTGGTCGTTCGGCGGCCTGTTCCTGGTCGGCACCCCGGAGCAGCGCCGGATGGGGATCAGGGACTCCCGCGAGCTGGCCTGGCAGGACTGGCTGGGCAGCGCGTTCTTCGACCGCGGCGCCGATGACCCGGCCGGCGAGGACTACTGGGCGTACCGGTGGGCGCAGGCCTACGTCGACTTCGCCGCCGGGGAGAAACGGTCCTGGCTGCATGCGATGGGCGTGCGGTGGTTCCCGCTGGTGGGCTGGGCCGAGCGGGGCGGCTACCTGGCCGACGGGCACGGCAACTCGGTCCCCCGCTTCCACGTCACCTGGGGCACCGGGCCGGCCGTGATGGCGCCGTTCGAGCGGCGGGTCAGGGAGGCGGCTGGTTCTGGCCTGGTCGGGCTGCGGTTCCGGCATCGCGTGGACGAGCTCACCGTCACCGGCGGGATCGTGGACGGGGTGCGCGGGGTGGTCCTGGAGCCGAGCCAGGCCGCGCGCGGGACCCGCAGCTCGCGCACCGAGGTCGGCTGGTTCGAACTGCACGCCCCGGCGGTGATCGTGACCTCAGGAGGTATCGGCGCAACTTCGGCCTGGTCCGCGAGAACTGGCCGGATCGCCTCGGCCCCGCGCCGGACCGGATGATCTGCGGGGTGCCCGAGCACGTCGACGGCCGGATGCTGGCCATCGCGGAGCGGGCCGGCGGCCGGCTGGTCAACCGCGACCGGATGTGGCACTACACCGAGGGCATTCAGAACTGGGACCCGATCTGGGCCCGGCACGGCATCAGGATCCTGCCCGGGCCGTCCTCGCTGTGGTTCGACGCGCGCGGCCAGCGGTTCCCGGCGCCGCACTTCCCCGGGTTCGACACCCTGGGCACGCTGGGGGCCATCCGGGCCACCGGCTTCGACTACTCATGGTTCGTGCTCACCCAGAAAATCATCGAGAAGGAGTTCGCGCTGTCCGGGTCGGAGCAAAACCCCGACCTGACCGGCAAGGACATCAAGCTCACCTTGTCCCGGGTGCGCCCGGGCGCCCCGGCCCCGGTGGAGGCGTTCAAGCGGCACGGAGCCGACTTCGTGGTGGCCAGGACGCTGCCCGAGCTGGTGGCGGGCATGAACAAGCTGACGGAGGAACCGTTCATCGAGCTGGCCGACCTGGAGCGGCAGATCGTCGCGCGCGACCGGGAGATGGACAACCCGTTCACCAAGGACCTGCAGGTCATGGCGATCCGCAACGCCCGCCGCTCGCGCGGCGAGCGGCTGGCCCGCACCGCCGCGCCGCACAAGATCCTCGACCCGAAGGCGGGCCCGCTAATCGCCGTGCGGCTCAACATCTTGACCCGCAAGACGCTGGGCGGCCTGCAGACCGACCTGTCCGGCCGGGTGCTCGGCATGGCCAGGGGCGCGGTGCCCAGGCCGGTACCCGGGCTGTTCGCGGCGGGCGAGGTGGCCGGGTTCGGCGGCGGGGGAATGCATGGCTACCGGTCGCTTGAGGGTTCCTTCCTCGGCGGCTGCCTGTTCGGCGGCCGCCAGGCGGGCCGGGCCGTAGCCGACGCGACCGGCGCCTGACGGGTCAAGTAAACAGGCGCTGCAGCAGCTCGTCGATGGCGTCGGTACCGGCCTGCATCGCCGCCTCCCGGTCCTCAGACCGGGCGACGAGCAGCGCGACCTCGTTGACCGACGCGAGCAGCACGTGGGCGAGCGTGCCGACCAGTTCCGGCCGCAGCTTCCCCTCCTCGGCGATGACCTCAAGCACCGCCCTGATAAGGCCGAGGGCGTGGTCCTCCTCCATGGACCGCCACCGCTCCCAGCCGAGCACCGACGGGGCGTCGATCAGCAGTATCCGCCGCACCACCGGATCGCCCGCGAGCCGGATCCAGGCGAGGAAACCGGCGCGCAGCGCGGCCACCGGCCCGTCGGAACCGCCCGCGGCGGCGAGAGTCTGCTCGCCGACGCTGGTCTCGACATCCTCGGCGACGGCCTCGAATAGGGCCTCCTTGCTGGCGAAGTGGTGATAGAGGGAGCCCCGGCTGACCCCCGCCTCCCGGAGTACCGCCTCGATCGAGGTGTCCTCGTAGCCGCGGTCGGCGAACAGGCGCCTGGCGATCGCGATCAACTGACCCCGCGTCGCCTCCCCGCGGGAGACGTTCTTGTTCGGCCGGTCCATCGCGGCTCCTCGGTCGGCACCCTGAACCTTGACAAACCGACCGTCGGTTTGTTTCTATAAACCGACAGTCGGTCTAACAAGACTAGCGCGTTACTAGGAAGGTGATCGTAATGCAGCTTCAGGAACTCGACGCCCACCGGCACACCGTCGCGACCCGCTCCGGGGAGATCAGCTATATCGACATCGGAACCGGGCCGACGGCCCTGTTCGTGCACGGCATCTCGACCAACGCCTACCTGTGGCGCAACGTCATCGGCGGGCTGGCCGGCCAGCGCCGCTGCATCGCCGTTGACCTCCCGCTGCACGGCCACAGCCCGGTGACCGCCGAGCAGGACCTGTCCATCGCCGCGCTGGCGGCCGGCCTGGACGACTTCTGTGACGCGCTCGGGCTCACCGGCATCGATCTCGTCGCCAACGATACCGGCGGGGCCATCGCCCAGATCTTCGCCGCCCGCAGCCCGCACCGGCTGGCGACGCTGACCCTCACTAACTGCGACACCAGCGACAACCTGCCGCCCGAGGCGTTCAGGCCACTAGTCGAGCTCGCGGCGGCAGGCGATCTCGCGCCGACGGCCGTCGCGCTGTTCGGCGACCTCGACAACGCCGCCCAGGTCGCCTTCGGCTCCGCCTACGAGCATCTGGACCGGATAGACCCGGCGGTCCTGCGCTCCTACCTGGAGCCGTGTTTCGGGACCATGGAGCGCGCCCGCCAGTTCGAAAGGCTGCTGACCGCCCTCGACGCCGGTGACCTGACAGCGGTCACGCCGCGGCTCAGGGAGCTGACCGTGCCTACTTTGGTGGTGTGGGGCACCGGGGACACGTTCTTCGACGTCTCCTGGGCCTACTGGCTTCGGGACACCATCCCCGGCACGACCCGCGTGGTCACCGTCGACGGCGCGCGGCTGTTCTTCCCGGAGGAGCGTCCCATGGACCTGGTGCCGCACCTGGAGCAGCACTGGGCCGCGGCCGCCGCGGTCCGGGCGTGAAGCCCGCCCTTCTCCCCCGGCCCTGCGGGGGCGCCGGGGCCGCTTAACGGCGACGGCCTGCCTGTGCGGGAGCATCAGGCAGGCCGCTCGCGTTTCCGGGCGCCCGTAACGGCGTTTGCTGGTACCCGCCGTAGCTCTCACCTGGGGCCGCCGGCGCCTGCGAGTCTCCGGCGAGCCGGTAGTAGACCAGCGTCACGACCAGGGCGAGGAACGGGGCGATCAGCGTGCCCGAGATGACCGAGCTCAGCCCGGTGCCCAGCACGTGCGGCAGCGCGGTGAAGATCAGGCCGAGCACCAGGTCCACCACCAGCAGGATCACGTACACCACGACCAGCGTCCCGAACACGTGCCAGCCGCGGCCTCGGACGAGTTGATGGCTGCGCCCGAAGGAGTCCAGCGCCCCGGCTCCCTCGATGACGATGACCGGCACGATCACGGCCCAGATGGTGATCAGGTACAGGCCGGGGACGATGATCAGAATCAGCCCGATCACGATGGCGATGCCGGCCAGGATCGAGGCCAGGGCGACGGATCCGATGTACGGGATGGCCGCCCGCACGGTCTCGCCGAGAGACATGTCGACACGACCGTCGCGCACGTCCTGCACGGCCTTGACCAGCGTGGCTTGCAGCAGGAAGGCCGCAACGATCTCCACCAGGGAGCCGAGCAGCGCCCCGACGGTGCCGCCCGCCAGCGCGAGGAGCGCGGCGACGACGGCCGCGGCCAGGTAGATGACGAATGCGATCGCGAGCAGGTGCTTGGCATATGCCTTGTACATCCGCCACGCTTCGCCGAGAACGCCCGACAGTGGGTTCATGGCGGTGATGGTACAGCGAAACTCGCTCGCCGGGGGACGGGTGGGGCGCAGGCCACCATCGTGTCGATAAAGCGACGACACGATCGGCTGGGCCGGATATCGGTACGATTCACGAATTATGGGCGGACCAGATGCGCGTCCCGTCGTGGTTCTCGCCGACGACGACAGTGCGATCACGTCTAACTTGGCGCCGTTTCTGAATCGGGCCGGATTTACCGTGCACGTCGCATCGGACGGGGAGACGGTGCTCGAGCTGGTAGAGCGGCTTGATCCAGACGGCTGCATACTCGACGTCCTGATGCCGGGGCCGGACGGGCGCGAGGTGCTGCGCCGCTTGCGCGCCGCCGGCCGCTGGCTGCCCGTGGTACTGCTGACCCAGGTGGGCGAGTCGGGAGAACGCGCGATCGCGCTCGACGAAGGCGCGGACGACTACCTGAACAAGCCATTTGACCCGTACGAGCTCCTCGCGCGCCTGCGTGCGGTACTGCGCCGCGCGCGACCCGGGCGCAGGCCGCTGTCCGCGGCGCCGACACTGCGAGCCGGTGACCTGCGGATGGACCGGATCTCCCGCCGGGCCTGGCTGAAGGACACCGAACTCGTGCTCACGCCGAAGGCCATGCTGCTGCTCGACTACCTGTTCACCCACCCGGATGAGCTGATGACGCGGGACCGGCTGCTCGAGATCCTGTGGGGGTTTGATTTCCCGGTCGGGACGCGGGCGGTGGATAACCGGATCGCGGAGCTTCGTCGCGCGCTGGGCGACGACCCGGCGCGACCGGAGTGGATAGCGACCATTCCCGGACAGGGATACCGCTTCGTCGCGAGGGTGGACGACGTGCGATGACATGGCTGGCACCCGGCACCCGGCTGCGGGTGCTCGCTCCCGTGCTTGCCGGGGCGGCTATAAGCGTCGCGCTGCAGGCGACCGAACCCGGGGCCAGGCTGTACGCGACGATGTCGCCCAGCCTGCTGGCGGGGATAGCTGGCTTGCTCGGCAGTTGCTTGCTGGCCCTCGTCACCATGATGCGGCAGCGAGCGGCCGCGTCCGAGGCCGCGGCGGCAGACGCGGCGGCGCGCCAGGCGGCGGCCGCAGCCACGCAGGATCGGCTGCGTTTTCTCATGCGGCTCGACCATGAGCTGAAGAATCCGCTGACCGCTATTCGCGCGGGACTAGCGAACATCTACCAGGCCGGCGCCGCCTACGGGACCTCCGCCGCCCTGTCCAGCGTGTCAGCACAGGCAGACCGGATCACGCGGCTGGTCAGCGATCTGCGCAAGCTGGCCGACCTGGAGACCCAGGAGATCGAGGCGGCACCGGTCAACCTGCCTGGCCTGCTGCATGAGGTGCTCGAAGCCGTCGGCGAGATCCCCGCCGCGCGTCAGCGCATCATCCGGGTGACGGTGCCCCGGGCGCCGTGGCCGCTGCCGCTCATCGAAGGCGACCGGGACCTGCTGTTCATTGCCATCCAGAACCTGGTCGCCAACGCGGTCAAGTTCTCCGCTCCCGGCGACACCGTCGAGGTCCGCGCCAGCGAGGACGACGAGGCATTGCTGCTCGAGGTGGCTGACACCGGCGCGGGCATCCCGGCGGACGAGATCGGGCAGGTCTGGCAGGAACTGGCGCGCGGCCGCGCCGCGCGCAGCCTTCCCGGTACTGGCATCGGGCTGGCGCTAGTGCGCGTCATCGTCACCCGGCACGGCGGCCAGGTGGCGATTCGCAGCCGGGAGGGTCAGGGCACGGTGGTCAGCGTCCGGCTCCCGGTGCCTGGCCGTGCCAGGACCGCGCCCGGTGTCGCAAGCCTGCGCCAGAACCGCGATACGCCCGGTATGGCGGCCGTCTAGGTTTCCGTGTGACAACTGGAACTCCCGGCGTCAGCATTGGCGAATCCCGGTTCACGTTGTCAGCTTGTCCAGCCGTTGCAGGAGCTCGTGGGCGGCGAGCTCGACCTCCTTGTGCCGCCACTCGGCCGCCCGGTACATGCACGCGATGATGCCCATCCGGTGGATGCGCCTGAAGTCCCCGTAGACAAACGCGTACCTGGCCTTGGTCTCGTCAGCGGCACCCTCGGTGAGGCCGAGGTGCCACCGGGCATACTCCTCCCACGAGTGCCGCTTCAGGTAGGCGTTCTGGTCGCTGGCGCGGGGCTGGACCTGCCCCCAGTCGCTGTCGAGCACGTACTGACGGCTGTCGATAAGGTGTTCGGCCTGGGCCACAGCGTCGGGGTTAACGGAATACGAAGCCATTACAGCATTCTTGCCTGCCGCCGTGGATACGGGCCGCCAGGGCGGGGGAAGGCGCATGATCAGGCGTGGGCCGCCCGGAAGGTCCTGACCGCGGCCGGCTAGACGTCAGGTCCGCCGGCGGGGGCCGCTGGCCGTGGGCGCCGGCGGGGTAACGTTGCCGGTTGTGGCGCAGGCGGGCGACGGTGCGGTGACGGCGGTGACGCGGACCTACCGGGTGTTCGCCCGGCAGGAGGTACGCGGCCGGTCGCCGGCTTACGAGGCGCTGGCCGAGTCGGTCGCCGATGACGCGGCGCTCGTGAGCTTCATCGCGTCGCTACCGCCGGACAAACGCCAGCCGAACCTGCTGTTCGCGGCGGCGCGCTACCTGCTCGGCGTGGCGCCCCGCATCGGGCCGCTGCGCGAGCTGGTCAGCCAGTCCCGGGCCGAACTGGCCCAGGTGATCCTGACCCGGCGCACGCAGACCAACGAGCCGGCCCGCTGCGCCATCCTGCTGCCGGCCCTGGCCCAGCTGCCGGAGCCGCTGGCGCTGATCGAGGCCGGCGCCAGCGCCGGGCTCACCCTGCTCTTCGACCGCTATTCCTACGACTACGCCGGGCACCGGCTGCCCGGCCGCGACCCAGACGCTCCCACCCTGCGGTGCGAGCCGCGCGGGCCGGTACCGCTCCCGGCTCGGATCCCCGCCATCACCTGGCGAGCCGGGCTCGACCTCAACCCGCTCGATGTCACCCGCGACGACGATGCCCGCTGGCTGTCCTGCTTGGTCTGGCCCGGGGAGGGCGACCGCGCCCGGCGGCTCGCGGCCGCCATCGCCTCGGCCCGCCGCGACCCGCCGACCGTGCACCGCGGTGACCTGCTCACCGACCTGCCGTCGCTGGCGGCCCAGGCGCCAGCGGACGCCACCCTGGTCATCTACCACTCCTCCGTCCTGTGGTACGTCGCCGCGGACAAGCGGGAAGAGTTCGCCAGCACCGTCCGCAGCCTGGGCGCAACCTGGCTGTCCAGCGAACCACCCGGTGTCGTGCCCGGCACGGCCGCGCCCACCCGGGACGAGCTCCTGTGCGTTCTGGCCCGGGATGGCCGCGGCATGGCCCTGGCCGACAGCCACGGAACGTGGCTGCAGTGGCTGCCCTGACCGGGGAACCGCGATGGTGACCGGCATGTGGACGTTACTGTGCAGGCCATCCGATCGCGTTGAAGACTGCGACGGGGTCCAGGTAGTCCCGCCAGTGCGTGACTTTGCGGTCCTTGATGGTGATCACAGAGACGAAGTGGTTGTCGTAGGTCCGCCCGGTTTGGACTGCCTGCCCGTGCACCGCGTACTCAAGCACGATCACCGACGCCTCATGATCCCGGTGAACGGCCAGTTCGTCTGCGCTCCGCAGGACCATGTTGCTGCCGTAGCCGCGGTACAGCTCGGCCACGGCCCGGCGTCCCTCAACCCGTCGCGGGTATCCGGGAACGGAAATCACGTAGTCGAAGATTACGTCTTCGGCCAGGAGATCGAAGAAGTGCCGTCCGTCAACGAAGCCTTCCAGTCCTTCCTCGATGATTCGGAAGAAGGGGTCCAGCGCCGCGAAGTCGTCGAAGTCGTCGATGGGCGTGGTCACTTGGCCGCCTGGAGGGTCCATGCGGGTGCATTCCGCCGGGCGAAGTCCTGGAAGGTGATTGGCGGCCTGCCCGTGACCTTCTCAATGTCGTCATTCGGCCGGGAACCGTTGCCGGAGATGATGGTCCCCGTCAGCCAGCGGAGCATCACGGCGTAGTCGGCGGGTACGAAGCCGGCTGCGATCGCACCGCCGATCCATGCGTCAGGGTCGATGTCGTTGTGGGTGACGGGTCCGCCGATCACGTCGGCGATGATGCCGGCGACCTCGCTGACCGTGAGCGACTGAGGGCCGGTCGGCGCGTACTGCGCGCCAGCATGGGCGTCAGGGTCGACCAGCGTCTCTACCGCGACCGCCGCGATGTCCGCGGCATCGACGAAGGCTTCCGCGCCGCCGCGGGTCGGTACGGTGATGGCACCTTCGATGACCGGCACGTGTTCGTCACTGAAGTTCTGCATTACCCATGCGGGACGCAGGATGGAGTGTGTGAAGGCTCCTCGGCACGCGAGGTCGAGTTCGACGGCCCGGATGTCGACCTCCGGTGGTGCCTGGTCGCTGCCGTAGGTGCTGAGGTACGTAACGTGCCGCACCCCGGCTCCTGCGGCAAGATCGAGGAAGTCGGACACCAGGCCGGCGTACTTGACCCGCATGACGGGCGTAACGAGGTAGACGCGGTCGACGCCGTCCAGGGCACGGGCATGCGTAGTCGGGTCGTCCCAGTCGAACAGCACGTCGGCGCCGTTGCGCGAGGCCGTACGCGCATTCAGACCCCGCTCGATGAGTTTCTGCGCCACCAGCGATCCGGTTCGTCCGGTACCGCCGAGCACAAGTGTCGTCTGCTGTGAATTAGTCATGACTCCATGGTGAGACCAAGTATCGAGCGAATCAATGCGCGATCCTCTCATTTCTTTGTTTCAAGCGCTCATAGAATTGACTGCTGTGATTGTCTTGCTTAATGTTTGGCGCATGGATCTGCTGTACGACCACCTCGCGAGAGCGCGCGCCTCGGGCGCTGTTTTCGCTCGAACGGTGGCCACGCCCCCCTGGGGGTTGCGGCTGGGGGGCTCTATCCAGCTCGCGGTGCATGCTGTCGTACGGGGGCGGGGGTGGCTGTGGTTCGACGACGACTGTCAGAGCCCGATGGAGCTCTCGCCGGGCGACGTGACGCTTGTCCGCGGGGGCCCCGATCACTACATCGGCCATGAGCCCGGCGCCGACTGCCTCGAACCGGAGGAGTTCCGGGCGCATCACGGGCGCGACGGACGCTCGGACGACCCGCAGGCGACGGTGTTCCTGTGTGGCGCCTACCGGTTTTCTGGGGACATCGGCAGCGGCCTGCTCGATGCGCTGCCCCAGGTGCTGCCACTCTCGGCGGCCGTCGGCGATCCCCTGCGGGACGTGATTGGCCTGCTGTCCCGCGAGCTGGCTTTCCCCGAGCCAGGTCAGCCCACTGTGCTGGACCGGCTCCTTGACATACTTCTGGTTCTTGCCATCCGCACCAGTTTCCGTCAGAGCACCACCGCACCTCGCTGGTACCGGGCGTCGGCGGATCCTCGGCTGAACGCAGCGTTGCAAGCCATACACGAGGATGCCGGGCACCCGTGGTCGGTCCCCGAGCTCGCCGAGATCAGCGGACTGTCCCGGGCGGCCTTCGCACGAACCTTCCGAGGCGCGCTCGGCCAGACCCCCATGCAATACCTGACGGATTGGCGAATGACCCTGGCCCGCGACTACCTATGCAACGGCGAGCTGGGCCTGGCGAAAATCGCCAACGTGATCGGCTACGGCTCGCCCTACGCGTTCGCCGCAGCCTTCCGGCGCCATCACGGAGGCCCGCCCGGAGCATGGCGGCAACGGGAGTTGACCCGCACCAGCAGTGCGGTAGCCGGCGACCGCATCCACCTCCGCTAACGCCCGCACGCCTCAGCCTCACCGGTCGGATCGGACGTCACCACACATCCAAACGCCACGACCACCAACACGGCGAACCTATGCGGTCACAGCACCAACGGTCGGCTGCGGCTCAGGCCCCGGTGCCGAAAATCGATTCACCCGGCTGGGACGGGGTCGGCTATCGATGCGCTACGGCATGGGGTACGGCATCTTCGGTACCTACTGCGGCTTGGGGCCGGTGGGGCGGCTCGCTGGTGATGGTGGACCTCGAAGCCCGCCTGACGGTGTCGTACGTGACGAACCAGATGCTCGACCAGGGCTCGCTCAGCGACGACCGCGCCCTAGAGATCGTGATCGGCGCCTACGACGGACTCGGATAGCGGCCGCTACTTGATGGCGACGGCGTTGGCGGGCGAGCCGATCCCGCCCGGTGCGTTCAGCGGCGCGCTGACCAGGAACATCTCGTAGATGCCGTCGGCAGCGCAGTCACTGGCCAGATCGCTCAGCCACCACAGCTCGCCCAGGGCCATCCCGAACTGGCCGATGAGCACGTTGTGCAGGAAGCCGAACGGGTGTGCCTCGGGGCTAGCGTCGGCCGGGAAGACCTCGACGCCGAAGGTGTCCGAGGCGATGGCCGCCGCATGGCTGTTCCACAGGTACTCGCAGACCTCCTCGCTGTGCTCGACGCCGGGCGCGGTGACGTTGCCGTGCAGCCGGTTCTTCACCGGGCTGGGCTGCTGGACGTACCAGGCGGCGAAGCCGGTGTGCAGCAAGATGATGTCACCGGCCGCGAACTCGACGCCGGCCTGGCGGCGGGCCAGTTCCAGGTCGGCGACGCCGATCGCGGAGCTGTCACCGGGTTCGTAGGGCCACCCGGCCTCCCGCATCGCCCGCTCGACATCCAGCAGGACCGCGCGGCCGGCCAGGCCATGCCGGGCCCAGTGGTCGATGGTGTTCCGGGTGCCCGTCAGCACCTCCTGCTCGGTGGCGCCGTTGTACATCTGGTCCGGCGCGTAGCCGATGTGGGCCAGCGAATCCCACTGGCTGGAGGCCTGCGGATAGAAGTTGTCGTAGACGTCGTCAAAGCCGGCCGTGCCGGGCTGGTGCAGGATCTGATGCCGAGGCGCCCCGCGGAACGTCGCGAGCGCCGGGGAGATGCTGCCGAGCGGCATGTCCAGGCAGAAGACCTGACCCCGCCGGACCAGCCGGGCGGCCGCGGCGATCCGCTGCGGCGTCATCAGGTTGACCAGGCCGAGATTGTCCTCGGCGCCGAACAGGCCCCACGCCGACCGGCCACCATGCGGGGCAGGCGGCAGGTCAGCGTAGTCCGGAAGCTCAGTCATCAGGCACCCTTCCCTCGGCATCCGCCCCCTCATGATCAACGCCAAGCTGATGCCCGGGCAACACCGCAGAAATCTTCTGTAGTGCCGATTCCGCATGAGCTTCGCTATGGTGCTGAGGTAGAAGGACGGTGGTAGACCGATGGCACTGACCATTCAGACGATGACCGATGAGCAACGCAAGTCAGTTGCGCTCGAGTACCTGAAGGCCTTCGACAACGGCGGCGTCACCTCGACCGGCGGCAGCATCCTGGATCTGTTCGCCGAGGATGCGCAGGTCTACTTCCCCAAGTGGGGGCTGGCGAACGGCAAGAAGGACATCGGCCAGCTGTTCGGCGACGTCGGCGGCACGATCACCTCGATCCTCCACCACTACTCCCACTTCAACTGGGTGATCTCAGCCGACATGGTGGTGTGCGAGGGCACCAGCCACGGCGAGCACCGGGACGGCCCCTGGCGCGCCGGACTCCCTGAGTGGGCGGCCGGCCGATGGTGCGATGTCTTCGAGATCCGCGACTGGAAGATCCAGCGCTGCTTTATCTACCTGGACCCTGACTACGCGGCCAAGGACACGGAACGGTACCCGTGGCTCCCCCGGCCGTGACGCTCGTCTTACTAGCAGGTAACAGTTACTCCAGGGAGAGGCGATGGGCGACAAACAGCGGATCAGCTACCTGCCACTCGACGCGATGGATGATGAGATGCGGGCCGAGATGGAGCGGTGCCGACGCGAGGGCACCCCGCGGCCGGAGAGTTCGGCTGTGCGCGCCCACGTCCCTGGGTGCTTCTGGGCTTTCGCGCGATCGTGGGAAGCGATCTTCCGCGACGGGGTCTGTGATCATGCCATCAAGGAACTGTGCCGGGTTTACGTCTCGCGCACGGTGAAGTGCGAATACTGCGGGAACCAGCGCTCGGAGCAGGCCAGAGCGCAGGGCCTGACCGAGGGGCAGTATGACGACCTGCTCAATTTCGAGTCCTCTGACAAGCTCGGAGAACGCGAGAAGGCTGCCCTGGCCTACGCGGAGGCAATCACGTGGCGGCTCGATGCCGACGATACGCTCTGGGAACGGCTTCACCGCCACTTCTCGGAACCGGAGCTGGTCGAACTCGGCTGCTTCATTGCCCTGACGATGGGCCAGCAGAGCTGGCTGCGCCTCCTGAACATCGAGCATCACGAGGTGCTAGCCGGCACCGCCGCCTCCATGGCACCAGGCTTCGGTACACCGGAAGAGCTCGCCGCCGCGAAGGCGGCCCAGGACTACTGGGCGCGCCATCCGACTGGGACCTAGTACTTGTCGAGGAAGGCTTTTACCTCGGGCCCGGCGAACTGGGCGCCGTAGCCGGCGTTGACAACCAGGCAGGCGACCGCGACGTCCTTGGCCGGGTCGAAGGCGATGAGCCAGCTGTTGGGCTGCTCCTGGCCCTGGATGTCGGCGGTCCCGGTCTTGGCGTAGACGCCCGCTCCGAACCCGATCGACGCGGCTGTCCCGCTGGTGACCACGGCCTGCATCATCTGCTTCAGCTGCGCGTCGGTGCTGGCCGGAAGCGGGGTGGCGGTGACCTGCCTGGTTCCGGGCAGCAGGATCGGCTGCTTGAACGTCCCGGTGTCCACGGTGGCCGCCACCGAGGCCATCGCGAGCGGCGATGCGGTGAGCTGTCCCTCGCCGAAGGCCTCCTGAGCTAGTTCGGAGCCGCTGGCACTGTCCGGAGCGTTGAAGTAGCTGCCCGACAGGCCGGTGATGCCGATGCCCCACTTCTGGTCGAGGCCGAAATAATCCCTGGCGGCGCGGGCGAGACGCCCGCCGGACAGGTGCGGCCATTGCATGCTGAACGCGTTGTTGCAGGACTGGGCGAAGTCGGTGGTGAACGGGGTCGAGGCGGGCAGGGTTTCGTTGTTGTCGTTGTGGTAGGTGATCCCCTGCACCGTATAGGTCGCAGGGCAGGCGACCGCGGTCGACGCGGACAGGACTCCGGCGCTGATCAGGGCAGCGGAGGTAATGACCTTCATCGTGGAGCCCGGTGCCACCTTGGCGGTGAGCGCGAAATCGTTGAAGCCGGCGTTGTTGGCGATGGCCAGGATCTTGCCCGTGGACGGCTGGATGGCGACCATCGAACTGTTCCGGCGCATGGCGACGGCGGTGCGTGCAGCGGCCTCGGCCCTGGCGTCGATCGTGGTGGTCAGGTTCGGGATGTTGTTCGGCGCGACGACGACCGCCTGGCTGTTCGGGACGGCATGGCCGGAGGCGGTCTGAATCTCGACATAAAGGCCGGGGGTTCCCTTCCCGGGGGGCGCTTGTTTCTCCAGGAGGTTGGCGATCGTGGTCAGCCCGGCGTCTTTGTACGACGTAATGTCGTTTCGGCTGGCGTCGTCCACCTCGGTGACCTCGGGGGCGACTTTGACCGCCGCCAGGTGGGTGGATGAGGTGAGGTTCGGCGCGAGGACGTCAGGCGCCCAGGCGATGTACCACAACTGTGAGTTCCGCTGCTGGTAGGCGACCAGCGATGCGCGGTAGCTCCAGGTGCCGCTGAGGGTCTTGGCGCCGTCCGCCGCGGCCACCGTGGCGTTGATCGTGTACTGGACCGTTTCCCGCGTCCCGCTCCCGGAGGCCGGGGCGGCATCCACGGTGGCGCCAGTCAGTTTCCTGAGGTTGAGGTACTTCTGGTAGGTGATGAGCGCGGTCTCGGCCACGGAGGGATGGTTGGTGTAGCGGGCGGCCTGATTGAGGTCACCGGTCCGCCACGCCTGGAGGAACGCGCCGGTGATCTGCTCCGCATCCTGTCCGGCCGAGGTTCCGGTCGGCAGGAAGCCAGTGGCATTCGCGTTCCCGCCGGACGTGACCACCGTGACGATGACAGCGGCGATCCCCGCCACGACAGCGAGCACCCCCGCGATCGCGGCGATAACGACCTTCCGCCGCTTCCCTGGCCGACCGCGTCTGGAGGTCCCTGGCCGACCGCGTCTGGAGGTCCCTGAACCGACGGCCGGGAACGGGGCGGTCGAGGGCTCCGATGCGTACCACGGGCCTGACGCCCTGCCATCGGAATCACTGGTCACTCATGCGACCGTACCCACCGGGCACTTATGACACAAACGGATGTGCTTGCCAGGGTGAGTCAGAGGTGCCGGGAGTCGCGGACGCGAGCAGGGGCTCGGCGAAGCGCCAGATCTCCTCGGCCGCATCGAACTCCTGGGCCCCGTGTCGGCGAGCCCAGGCGCGGCGGGCGAACCGGGCCACGTGTGACCGCCGCCGAACACGGTCCATGAGACCACCCGCGTTCCGCCGACGCCGCTGCCGGGGGTATTCCGGCCGGAGAACTCGGTGGTGCGCGTCTGACCCGGTCCGGGCGGGCAACGGTCGACGGCGCGCCAGTGTTCGGCCGTCTCGTCCAGGGAGAGCGTCCGCCCCCGCGGTTCCCCTGCGTAGCCACCCACCACCTCCGCTCTTGTGCCAATAGATTTGCTATGCCAAGCTATTGGCACAAGGACAATGACGGGCCGGTGAGCGCGGGCGGCCGCGGGCTACGGGAGGCAACGTTGAGCGACAAGGGCACCGAGCCGGGCGGCCAGGCCGACCTGCTCCGCGAGATGAAGGTACTGCGACGCCGGGCCAGGACCGCGCGGCACGCGTACTGGTTCCCGCTGGTCCTGTTCGGCGTCCTCACCTGCGCGTCCGTACCGTTCTACATCCAGCCGGACGTGCTGGCCGGGCCGACCGCCCAGGCGACCGGGGGCGCACCCGACCTGCCCGTGCTCGGCGGATTCTCCGGCTTCCTGGTTCACCGCTACCTGGGGTACTACTGGCTGATCGCGCTGCTCGCCGGCCTGCTGCTGTCCCTGCTGTGGTACCGAAGGAACGCGCGCCGGGTCGGCCTGCAGACCCCGGCCCGCGGTTACCTCCTCACCGTCGTCGTGCTCACGGTGCTTGCCCTCGTCATTCCCCCGCTGTCGGGAGTGCGCAGCCCGCGCTGGCTGAGCTGGCTGCAGCACCTGCACGTGCTGTGGCCAGGCGACCTGGTGGTGCGGGGCACGTTCCCGTTCGTCATCATCGCCGTCGGCCTGTGGGCCCTGGCCTGGGCGGAGCGCAGCCGCGCCCTGGCCGTCATCGCCGCGGTCTACACCGGCACCGCGCTGCTGGCCAATTTGTACGACGTCGAGAACCTGCTGTTCTGGGTCGGCTGGAACCCAGCGCCCGGGAACTGGGACCTGACCTCCCTGCCCAACGTGCTGCTGCCCGCGCTCGTGCTTCTTGCCGCGGGGGCAGGCGCGTTCGCGGTGCAGCGGCGCCACCGGGCTGAGGTATGAGCCCCGCGGCGGACCTGCCGCCGGAGAAGGCCAGCCAGGGGCATCCGACCAACGGGATCGACGAGACCGTTCACCAGCGGCACCGGCTCGGCATCCTCACGATCACCGCCGAAGCGCAGCGCGCCGAGTTCGGCTACCTGCGCGAGGCACTCGGCCTGACTCCCGGCAACCTATCCAAGCATCTGACCGTGCTGGAAGAGGCGGGCATGATCCAGGTAGAGAAGGGCTACGCCGGACGCCGCCCGCGGACCTGGGTGCGCATCACCCGCCAGGGCCGGGCCGCGCTGGCCGCCGAACTCGCCGCGCTGACTGAACTCCTCAAACGGCATGGCACGACCCACGACACAGGCAGTCCCGGGCGACCGTAACCCGCGATCCGCTACCCCACCTCCGAGCAGGGGCAGGGAGATAATGGGCGGGTGAGCTTCGACCTCATGGCATTCTCACCCGCAGGACCTCGAACCGTCTCGGAAGTCCGGCTGCTGCTGGACGAGGAAGAGCAGCGGCTGGTAGACGAAGAGCTAGGCCTGATCAGCGGTCCAGATGATGCGCTCCGTGCGCTCGGGCCCGAGATGGCCCGGTTCCTAGACGAGCTACAACGGCGGTGGCCATCGCTGGAGGACGACCCGGAACGCAGTCCATGGTCTTGCTCGCCCCTCTGGCAGCCAACGATAGGCGGTCACGCTATTGAGGCCATCGGCATGGCCATCCGCTGGTCACGCGCAGGGGAGATGTACGACGCGATCGTGGAGATCGCCGCCCGCGCCGGTGTGATCATCTGGGATCACCAAAGCGCCGAGGTGATTTGCCAGCCGGATTGACCGGCCGGTCCTTGCTGGTGACAGGGTCGTAGTAGTGGGCGTACTGCCAGAGGCCCTGTTCCACCACCACAACCGACCGGCCGGCCAACGCGCAATGCAGAGCGGTGCCCAGACCCAGCGCACCGGCCCCGATTACCACAACATCGGCGTCCACCAGGCCATTGTCCACCAGGCCGGGTCAGCTCGCGGGTTTCTCCCAGACCGAGACGTGCTGGCGGCTCTCGCTGGTGAAGGGCTGCCGGGTCCAGTCCTCCCAGCGGTCGCGCAGCCGCATCCCGGCTAGCTGCGCCATCAGGTCGAGCTCGGCCGGCCACACGTACCGGAACGGCATGGTGCGGTACTCACCGCGTCCATCGGTGAACTCGACGTAGTGCCCGTGCATCGCCTGGGTGGCCACGTCGAATGAATAGGACACCAAACGGTCCGGGCTTACCTGCCACGGCAACACGTCCTGCCCCGGCGGGAGCCGGCGCAGGTCCGGGACCCTGACCTCGATGACGAAGCAGCCGCCGGGTTCCAGGTGGGCGGCGGCGTTGCGGAAGCAGGCGACCTGGGCGTCCTGGGTGTTCAGGTTCATGATGGTGTTGAAGACCAGGTAGGCCAGGGTGAAGGTGCCCTCGGCCTTCTCGGTGGCGAAGTCGCCGATGGTGACGGGTATGGCGTCGCCGCCGGGTTTGGCGCGCAGCCGGGCGACCATGGCCCGGGACAGGTCGATGCCGTGTACTTCGACGCCGCGGCGGGCCAGCGGCAGCGCGATCCGGCCGGTGCCGATGCCCAGTTCCAGCGCCCGCCCACCGCCGGCCCGCCCGCCGGCCAGCCCGGCCAGCACGCCCGCCACCGCGTCCGCGGCCCCCGGCCCGAATGTCTCGGGCGAGTCGTCGTACGTCGCCGCGACGCGTTCCCCGAAGTAACCGTCCTCGTCGTCCATCGTCAGGACGGTACCTCAGGCGCCGTCGTCTGGCTGCCGGGCTGTGCGCTGAGCCAGGCCGCGGCTCTGGCCGGCGAGGCTTGGGAGAGCCAGGCGTCCTGGATTACCTCGGCCAGTTCCGGCACGGTGAGCTCACCGATCTGGCTTCCCCGCACCAGTACCGACGGGTGGCCGTCGAAATGCGATGTGGTGAAGAAGGGCGAGGCCTGATCCTGGATCAGTGCCTGCTTGTCGGACTCCGACGGCACCCAGAACACGATCACGTCCGGGTAGCGCTCGCCGGTGACGGGATCGACGGCGTCCGGGCGCGGGGTGCGGAAGAACACGAAGGACTTCCCGCCGACCTGGTAGATCGGGTTGCCGAGCGATCCGTTCCAGATCGTGACGTGCGGCATGCGCATGGCCAGCTCGTGTACGTCCGCGAGCCGCGCCCGGCGCGATCGTGCCGCCATCTGTCCAGCTTAGGCGCTGCTAAGCCGATCCGGACGACGCGCGCGAGGTAGCCGAGGTCAGCGCGGCGGCCGCGCCGGTCAGGGCCGCGCCGCCGGCCGACGCGGCGACCAGCCACTTGGTCACCCGCGGCAGGTCGCGCCACGAGGCCAGGCTGGCCGCCACGTCCAGAGCGTCGGACAGGGCGCCCGCGGCGACCCAGGCGGCGGCCGATCCGGGCTCGGCACCGGGACGCTGCAGGGCCGCCAGCGCGCCCAGCCCCAGGGCGAGGTCGCGCGCGCCCAGGGCGCGGCCGAATACCCGCGCGGCCAGGTCGTCCGCTGAGGCGCCGACCCACGGGCGGGCCGGTACTCCGGGCCAGGCCAGGGCGGTCAGGCCCAGCGCCACGCGCCCGGCCGCCACGGTCACGGCACCCCGGCGCAGCAGCGCCGGGATCGAATTCGCAGTCAGCTGCTCAGCCACCGGACGATCATAGCCAAGTCGGCGCTCATGGCTGGAGCACGGCCTCCAGCTCGATCTCGATGCGGATCTCCCTAGAGACCACGAGCCCGCCGCCGTCCAGCGGCAGGTTCCAGGTCAGGCCCCAGTCCTCCCGGTCGATGGTGCCCGCGGCGGTGAAGACGACCCGGTGGCCGCCCCAGGGGTCGGCGATGTAGCCGAGGTACTCGGCCTGCAGGGTGACCGGCCGGGTGATGTCGCGGAGGGTCAGCTCACCCGCCAGTTCTCCGCTGGTGCCCTGCCAGCCGGCCGCGCTGGCCGAGAAGGTGGCCGTCGGGTGGTGCGCGACGTCAAAGAAGTCCGCCGAGCGAAGGTGCTCGTCCCGCGCGTCGTTGCCGGACTCGACCGTGGTCATGTCGATGGTGACCGCGACGGTGCTGTCGCCGGACGCCTCCGCCACCTCGATCACCCCGGACAGGCCGGTGAACCGGCCGCGGACCTTGGTCAGCATGAAGTGGCGGCCGACGAAGGCGAGTTCGGTGTGGCCGGGGTCGATCTGCCACCGGCCCGGCGCCGGGAGCTCGGCTCCGTCGGCTATCCGGGTGACGGTCGGCCCGCACTCGGTCTGGGTCATGAGATCCTCCTATAAGAAAAGAGCGTGCGCACGCACATAGTATGTGTGCTCGCGCACGCACGCAAATGCTAGGCTGGCGCCGTGACCGAAGAGGATCCCGCGGTGGACGCGTGGCGCGGGTTGCTGGTGGCGCACAGCAGGCTGGTGCCCGCGATCGAGGCCGACCTGCGGGCCGCGGGCCAGGTGCCGCTGTCCTGGTATGACGTGCTACTGGAGCTGAACGCCGCCCCGGACCGCAGGCTTCGGATGAGCGAGCTGGGCCAGCGCACCGTGCTCAGCCGGACCCGGGTGAGCCGCGTCGTGGACGAATTGGCCGCCGCGGGGCTGGCCGAACGCCAGCCCGACCAGGCCGACGGCCGGTCGAGCTTCGCCGTGCTCACCGCCCAGGGCCGGAATGCGCTGCGGCGCGCCTGGCCGGTCTACCGGCAGGCCATCCGCCGGCAGCTCACCGCGCGGCTGACCCCTCAGCAGTGCCGCGAGCTAGCCGCCCTGCTCGGCCAGGTGATCGCCACGGTCGACGTCGATCCGCCGGTCACCATCGGCCGGTAGCGGTCAGCCCGCCTCGGCGGCCTTCTTGAGCGCGGCGAGCGTGACGGGAATGCCGCGCCTCGCGGCCTCGGTGCGCTCGGCGATCTGGGCCTCAGCGTCGTCGCCGAACCGGTCGTGGAACCTGGTGATCCCGTCGGGCAGGAATTCCCAGGTCTCGGTGACCTGCGTCCCGCCCTCCACCGGCGCGAACGTGTAGCCCCACCGGACCCAGGCCCCGCCGACCACGAACGCGAACTCACGGCCGCGATCCGCCGCCACGACTTGCGAGCGGGTTTCCCAGGTCCGTTCGGGCAGTTCGTTGCGCCCGGTAAACCAGGCCCCGGGCCGCGGCCCGTCGCCTTCGTCCCACCAGCAGGCCGTACAGACCGGGCTCCACTCCCCCATCCGCGTCACGTCCGAGACCATGTCGTACAGGTCGTCCGGCGAGCGGGCGACCACGCTGGAGTCGGAATACCGCAGGTTACTCACGCCCTCAGTATTTCCCGTGGCGCTAGCGGCCCGGAAGACGGGTGCGCGGCCGCCGTGACCAGACAGGCGCTCGGCGCCTGGGCGGCGTGGACGTGCTGGTGAACAACGCCGGCTGGAGCCAGCCCGGTTTCTTCGCCGAGCAGGGCATCTACGGCAGCACGAAGGCCGGCCTGATCTCTCTGGCCTGCGCGGTGGCCCGGGAGAACGGCCGGCACGGCATCCGGTCCAACGTGGTGGCACCCGGACTGGTGCTCCCGGACGACGACGCGGCACCAGGGCCGCACAGCGTCTGGGCGCGGGGCCGGGACGCGATCTTCACCCCCGAGCAGGCCGAATACGTGCTCAGGCAGCAACCGCTGCGCCGGATGACCATCGCCGCCGACATCGCCAGCGCGGTCCTGTGGATCTCCTCCCCGCTGGCCCGCGCGCCAGGTTAGCGGCCAGGTCGTCGCCGTCGGCGGCGGTTCCGCCATCCCTGAGGCAGTACGTTATCGCGGCGCGGGACGAGTGAGGTCGCAGAGGCAGCTGGGGTGGCCAGCGCGCGCCCGAACCACGCCCTCTCATGGGCGCGCCATCGCTACGCGCGGCAGGTGTGGCTGCAGCGGCGGGTGTGGCTGCCGACGCGGGGCCGGAGGCAGTGCGAAGGGCCGGAGGGCCGGAGGCGTCGTCGCTCACTGTGTCCCCTCCGGCTCGCCTCTGGCCTGGATAGCTTAATCTTGATTCGATTTTCCCGGAAGAGATAGTTTTGGCAGCGCCATGCGGACCGAACTCGACGAAATGCTGCCGATGCTGGCCCGGTGGCCGCTACCGCGAGCCAGGCTCGCCGGACCGCTGCCCGGCAGCGCCAGGAACGTCAACATGCTCGTCGAGGAGCCAGGCGGCGCGAGGTACGTGCTGCGCTGCTGCACGCGCAACCCCTGCCAGGACAGGATCCTGTTCCAGCTCGACTTCCAGGACCATCTCCGCCGTCGCGGCATCCCCACGGCGGAGGTCGTCACGACCAGGACGGGCGAACGCTGCGTGGCGTCGGACGCGGGGTTCCAGTGGATCCTGTTCCGCTTCGTCGAAGGGCATGCGTACGACTACGGGAGCCGGGCCCAGCTTCGGAGCGCGGCGCGCTGCCTGTCGGGCATTCACGCCGCGGCCGCCGACTTCACCGCGACGCCGGTACCGGACGACACCATTCCGGACCTGCGCCGATGGTGGACGCACGGGGATGAAGAGCTCACCAGCCTGCACGCCTTGTTCGCGGACTCGGACGTCGAGCCGGAGCTGGACTTTCTCGGCCGCTGGCGGGATGCGCTGGTTCGTGCCCTTCCCCTCGGCCGCGTCGACGAGCTTCCCGGCGCATGGCTTCACGCGGACTTTCACGGCCAGAATCTTGTCTTTTCCGACGGCCAGGTACGGGGTGTCTTCGACTTCGACGTGGTACACCACGGCTGGCGCCTGGCGGACATCGGCTACGCCATGTTCTGCTTCTCTCGCGAAGACCGGGCCAGCAGCCTGATCCGCGCCGATGCCGCCCGGGCGTTCCTCGAGACCTTCGCGCTGACGGAACTGGAGCGCACGGCCCTTCCGTACTTTGTCGTCGCGACCCAGGCCCGCACCGCCCCCCGGTATCGCGTGCGGGAGCGGGCCGGCGCCGACACTACCCAGGTCCTGCGCTCGCACATGGCCAGGATGCGCGCTCTCAGCGCGAGCCTCGGGGTCATGCCCTGACCCTCGTCAGGTCAGGCGGCCTCGAAGACCGCGGCCACGCCCTGGCCGCCGCCGACGCACATGGTCTCCAGCAGGTAGCGGCCGTTCCGGCGGCGCAGCTCGCGCAGGCCGGTGGCGAGCATCCGGGCGCCGGTGGCGCCGATGGGGTGCCCGAGCGAGATGCCGGATCCGTTGACGTTGAGCTGGTCCGGCTCGTTCCAGCCCCAGCCGACCAGCACGGCGAGCACCTGGACCGCGAACGCCTCGTTGAGCTCGATGAGGTCGATGTCGCGGAAAGCCAGGCCCGTTCGGGAAAATAGTTTCTGCACGGCCGGGACCGGGCCGATGCCCATGGTGGCCGGCTCGCAGCCCGCCGCCGCCCAGCCGGCCAGGTAGCCGAGCGGTTCCAGGCCGAGCGGCCCGAGCCGGTCCTCGGCCACCACCAGGCACGCTGCCGCCGCGTCGTTCTGCTGGCTGGCGTTGCCGGCGGTGACCGTGCCGCCCGGCATGATCGTGCGCAGCTTGGCCAGGGCCTCGGCGGTGGAGTCGGACCGCACGCCCTCGTCCCGGCTGACTGCCAGCGGGTCGCCGCGCCGCTGCGGCACCCGGACCGGAACCACCTCGTCGTCGAACAAGCCCGCGTCCCAGGCAGCCGCGGCACGCTGGTGGCTGCGGGCGGCGTAGGCGTCCGCCTCGTCCCTGGTGATGCCGTACTGCGTGGCGAGGTTCTCCGCGGTCTCGATCATCCCGGAGATCTTGCCGAACCGCCATTCCGGCTGCGACCGCTCCCGGCCCCGGTCGATGCGGTCGTACAGAACCTGGTTCCCGGCCCGGGCGCCCCAGCGGACCGAGGTCGTGTAGTGCTCGGCGTTGCTCATGGACTCGGCCCCGCCGGCCAACACCACGTCAGCGGCGCCGGTCTGGACCATCATGGCCGCGGTGATGACCGCCTGCAGCCCGCCGCCGCAGCGCCGGTCGATCTGGAACCCGGGCACGCTGACGGGCAGGCCTGCATGCAGCGCCGCCCACCGCCCGATGCAGGGCGTCTCGCCGTTGACATAGGACTGGGCGAAGGAGACGTCGTCGACGAGTTCCGGGTCGATCCCGGTCCGCTCGAGCACCGCCTTGATGGCCGTGGCGGCGAGTTCCTCGACGGGGACGGTCCGCAGACTCCCGCCGAACGTGCCCACCGGCGTCCGCACGGGCGCGACGATCGCGGCCCTACGGGTGGTCATGGGGCGCGTGGTCATGATCCGGTCCTCCGTTCAGTCGCCGGCGTACTCGGCTTTGAGCTGTGACTTCATCAGCTTGCCCGCCTCGCTCCGCGGCAGGTCGCGGACGAATCGCACCGTCCTTGGCGCCTTGTAGCTGGCGATCTTCGACTTCACGAACGCGATGATCTCCAGCTCGAGTTCGGGTCCCGGCACGGCACCCGGCGCGGGCTGGACGAACGCGGCGACCGACTCGCCCATCTCCGGGTCGGGGACGCCGATGACCGCGACGTCGTAGACGGCCGGGTGCAGCGCCAGCACGTTCTCGGTCTCCTACGGGTAGATGTTGACGCCGCCGGAGATGATCGTGAACGCCTTGCGGTCGGTGAGGAACAGGAAGCCGTCCTCGTCGAGATAGCCGATGTCGCCGAGGGTGGTCCAGCCCGGGTGCGCCGGGTGCTGGGCGGCGCGGGTCTTGTCCGGGTCGTTGTGGTAGGCGAACGGGATCTCATCGCGCGCGAAGTAGACGACGCCGGTCTGGCCCGCGGGGAGTTCGGTGCCATCGTCGGCACAGATCTGGATCTCGCCCAGGATGGAGCGGCCGACGGTCCCCGGCTTGGTGAGCCAGGTGCCGCTGTCGATGGCCGTCATGCCGTTGCCCTCGGTGCCGGCGTAGTACTCGACCAGGACCGGGCCCCACCAGTCGATCATCTTCTGCTTGACCTCCACCGGGCATGGCGCCGCGGCGTGGATGGCGAACCGCAGGCTGGAGGCGTCGTACCGGTCACGGGTGGCCTGCGGTAGCTGCAGCATCCGGACGAACATCGTCGGCACGAACTGCGCGTGCGTGACGTGCAGCTCATCGATGGCCTGCAGCGCCTGCTCGGCGTCGAATCGCTTCATCATCGCCACGGTGCCGCCGAGCGCCTGCACGGCGCCGCACCAGCCCAGCGGCGCCGCGTGGTAGATCGGGCCGGGCGACAGGTAGACCGAGTCCTGGTTGACGCCGAAGAACTGGCCGGCCAGGGCCGCGAAGGTCTGGCCGGGTTCGGATATCTGGATGCCGGGCAGCGACGGCCGCACTCCCTTGGGGCGGCCGGTGGTGCCCGAGGAGTACAGCATGGTGGTGCCGTGCGGCTGATCGGCGAACGGCACCGCGGACGCGGCGGCGATGGCCTGCTCGTAGCGGCCGTGACCCTTGACCGGGCCGCCGAAGGCCAGCCGCAGCTTCACCCCGGCGGTCAGGCCAGTGATCGCCTCGGCGGTGGCGGCGAGCTCGGCCGACGCGATCAGCGCGGTCGCGCCGCTGTCGCTGACGATGTAGGCCACCTCGTCCGGCTTGAGCCGGTTGTTGACGGCGGTGATGTACAGGCCGGACCGCAGCGCGGCCCAGTACACCTCGAAGGCGCGCAGGTTGTTCTCGGTCAGCAGCGCCACCACGTCGCCGGGCCGCAGGCCCGCTTCGTGCAGCACGTGCGCCAGCTGGACCGAGCGCCGCTCGAGGTCCCCGTAGCTGAGCGTCTCGCCGGTGCCGGTCATGACCGCCGCGACCCGGTCCGGCGCCTCGGCTGCGTACGTTCCTGGGTACATGGTCCTCCGCCGGGGCGGCTTGGCGTGGTCGGCCCGCTCGAGGGTCTGGTTAATTCAGCTTCAAACTATCCGGGTTCCTCGGCCGTCGGCAAGCAAGGGCTTTGAGCTGCGCGTTCAGGCGTCGATGGCCGCGTACGCGGCGGCCCAGAAGTCCCGCACGAGCTCGGTGGGCTCCGGTGACGTCACCATCCGCTGGGTCAGCAGGACCCCGGTGAGGCCGGTTTTCTTGTCGGTGCGCCAGGCGGTGCCGCAGCCGCCGTCCCAGCCGAACCCGCCGGGTATTCCGAGCCCGGGCAGGTCGCCCCGGTCAATGTGCCGCGCCAGTGCGGTGTCCAGAGCCTTGACGCCCTCGGTCGTGAGCCCTTGCGGAAGGCCGCCCCCCTCCCGCGGTGATTCGGTCAGTGTCCAGACGCCCGGCCGCCGCCGTATTCACCGGTCACCGGAATCTTCACGCGCTCCGTAGGTCCCCGGCGCCACTCTTCCGTCATCGTGTGCACAAACCCCGTTGTAGGGGCCGTCGCGTAACTGGTCCGTGCCTGCACCAACGGCGCCTGCCCGGACCCCGGCCCCGGCCTGCCCCGGCCCCGGCCTGTCCCGCCACCGCTTTCCCGCATGCCCCATGAGTCCCACGCGCCCCGCGCCGGAACCTGAATCCACCCACACGCCCGCGGCAGCAACCACGCCGATGTCACATCGGCGTTGCCATAGGGGTTTGTCAGAAAATAATCCGTAGCTTCCTGGTTTCTGGCAGGCTGCTGTGGTATGGGCGATGTGACGGTGACGCGGGAGATGCTGGCGGCG
>WNGP01001768.1_pt1 | contig 25904 bp, 26 predicted proteins | sample 5407671 | NCBI WGS metagenome assembly WNGP01 (sample SAMN13153381, study PRJNA577476) | soil metagenome | isolation source: 40 cm soil or saprolite under Garry oak tree replicate 2 | place: USA:California | collected 2016-06-15
CCTGATCACCGCACCGTGTCGCCGCAAAGCTTAGCAAGGGTGCCACGGTCGGGGAGCGGGAGGGGGGATGGTCGGATATGCGAAGCGGCGCAGGCCGCGGGAACGTCCGTCGGAGGATCAGCGCAAATTTCTGGAGACACTGCGAGATCTCGGCCCTCGAGACAACGCGCAGACCGCGACCGTCCGGAAGTCCACGAAGCGCGCCTGCCAAGTCCGCGGCTGGGTCGAGTGGAAATGCCTCGACGATCTTCCTGGTCTGAGGGCTTGGCACCTCACGATCATCGGCCGGAATGCGTTGAATTCTCCGACGCGACGTAGCCGCGCGATCCCAGCCCAATTGCCCAATGCGCAATTGCCTGTGCCCGTAGCTGTGACCCGGCACGGCCCTCCCTCCACACCTTACTCGCCCAATCCCCGAAGGTCAGTTTGAAATAAGTCAGCCCCGGCGATTCGACCGAGGCTGACAAAAACTAAGTCCGCTCGCTCTGGTTCAGTGCTAATGGTCCCGGGTCGGGGAGCAAGTCGTCTGTGCAGCCTACTCCCCGGCCGGACGGTCCCGGTCACAGGTTGCCCCCTGGTCGATCGGGACCGTTCTGCAGTATGCGAGGCAGGTCAGCGTGTGACCTGCGTCACACCTCGACAGCCGATAATTGCGACCGCGACGGGCGACGCGCCTGTCCTTGCTGCCCACGATGACTAAGCTCACACTCCCAGGAGACGCTACGGACCGGACATTGCCCTCCCGATATCTGCGCCACGAGCTCGCGCGGCGCCCGCGGCGTGGAAGCATGAGCGAACCGTGTCAGGTCGGATATGTCGATCCGCTCGACGCGTAGCCGCAAGGGTGCGCCGGCCAAAACCCCGGATCTGTCCCGGAAACTCGCCCACACAATCAAACCGAGCCGCGGCCCGGCTGCTCAGCTTGAGACGCTTGCCGATGCTGCGCAGCTGATCGCGGACCTGGAGCAATTCCGGCAAGCGCGGCCGGTGTGGGATCGCGCCGCGGAAATGCTGCTACTTGCCGCACAGACCGGCCGAAAGGCCGACATCGCGGAGGCTACGCGGTGCGTCCTGGTCTCGCTGGAGAAAGAGAATTGGCTGAAGGGCACCAGGTCGTGACTAGCCAGGAAACCGAGAGGCTCCCCAATGGACCTTTTTGAATCACCACCTTACTGGTGCGCAGCCATAGCGCTAGTTGTTTTATTTTATCAGGGCGCTCGGGGATTCATCTTTCAAAATCAATTTGGTCATTTTCAACGAAAAAAGCCGGATGGCTTTGCCCCGGCTGTGCAAACCGACAGGCAATTATGGCTGCTTCGTGCTCTGGCGGATGGGATATTTTATTTTGTGACAACGTTCACCGGATTTGCGGCGTTGTTGCTCGTCTGTCGATTCTTGAATCGTGAACCGTTTCCGATCGACATTTCGGGAGCTGCAGCTGCCTTGCTCGTTTTCCTAATACTCTATGGGGTTCTTGGTGTCACCGGCCAACTGCCGCATCTGTTACAACAGGGCAAATTCCCGACGAAAGCCCCCTAAGATCACTGCCCGAACGCCGTCCCCAGGTCCGGCGCGCGCGCCGGTGTGGCGGCTCGAAACCAAAGCGCCGGGCTGGCGAGGCTGGCCCGGCGCCTCATTTTTTGAGTGATGGAGAAACGCTAGAGCCCCAATCGCTGTGGCCAAACTAACGATCAGAAATGAGATCCACAGCCGGCGGAGGCTCATAACCAGGCAGCTTGACGATGCCAAGCTTGGCCAGCCCCCGAACGTAATCGTCGGCATCGCTATCGCTATGCATCGCGCTCCGGGTGGCAGCAGTCCAGAGTGCCTGGTTGTGCCAGGCAATCGCCGCGGTGATCCCGATGCCCCCCAATGTAAGAAGCGCCGGCAGAAGGGCAGCGTAGACAATCCAGTCGTCGTATTTGGTCTGTGATAGGAACTGGGTCATGACACACCCCCCCTCTCGTGGGGATGATCAATCATGACACTTTGGTCCATCCTTTCGTGTGAAGTGGCTCACCCGACTGAAAAAAATGAAAGTGCTCAGGCCCGCGCGGTTGGCCCGGGCCAGATCGGGTCCGGGTCCGTCACCCCGTCTATCCTCTCGAGCACGCAATCCAGAAGATCCCTAATGTGCTTCAAACCGGCATGCAATTCCGGTGGCGCATCCTGATCGACATCATTTGCAACCCGCAACGCCTCCGTCATCAAGCTCCGCGCCTCGCTCAATTTGGACATTTCCGCACCTCTCCAAGCGTGCCATTCCGCCCGGCCCGCCGTGGCGAAAAATTACAGCACCGGCACCGGGCATGAATGTGAACTCCTTCACCTTCAGGCCCGGCAAATCGAATAGGGCAGCCCTGCGTGAATCGGGCACATCCGAGGCGAAGGGCTGACACCCCTTTACGGAAACACCGAGCCTCGGCGCGCACAAGTAACTGTTTTTCATGCTGCGGCCGTGGCCGCTTCTTGATTGCCCATGCCCCCCGCGCAGCGCGGGCGCAGGCATTTCCGGTCCACTGTGTTTCAACCGTTGCCCACCCCGGCGGTACCCCTTTCTAGCTGACCGAGTCCAATTATGACCCGCGTTGTGGCCTTACTGATGGCTTGTGTTGCGCTCGCGTCATGTTCGACAACGATGGAAAGCATTTCGGAAAAAGTCATCGATTCGACTCCCGCATGGATGGGCGGGCTTCCTAAAGATGCTCCACCGAGGCTTGGCACGCCAGAATATGACGAATTTCGGCGGAAGCAGGAAGCTGAACTCACCCGCGACAAGAGCCATGACCCAAAACCCGAACACTGCAAGAATGAAAATGCCACCTCAGAAATACAGCACCCAATCGATCACGCCTGCTCCACGAACGATCACGTCGATCCGTCGAACGGCCACTAGATCACGGGAACGCGGGGCCGCTCGGGTCATCCGGGCGGCCCTTTTTTCCGAGCGATTTAACTGTGCATTAACCATGAATCGGCTCTCATCGAGCCGGGCTGGCTCCCACAGCAAAAGAGGCCAGATGGAATAATTTCTCGTTCCACACGCGACCGAAATTGGAGCAAAGGAACAGCCCCGATATCGTGTAGGCGATCGGGGTTGTTTCTTGTTGCGTTACCGCAAAGTCGGCGATGGCTGGCCCGGCGCTTTCATTTCCGGCCGCTCGGATCATTCCGGACGGCCTCTGCCCTGATCAACTCACCTAATCACCGCATCGCCGCCACACGAATCAAGGACCGTACCGCGCGGTTGGGGGGAAAAAGAGTCGTTGTCAGCCCCCTTATCTCCCTGACCAGGGCCGTGAGTGCTTAAGCAAAGCAGCTGAGTTCGAGTCGCGCGCCGCCATTGCGACGGACGGACAATTGAAAGCCACTTTCAAAGACCTGGCGCGATTCCATCGCCATCTGGCGAAGTGTATGGAAGAAGCGGACATCGAGAGGATGAAGCCGCAGACCATACGCTTGCAGGAGGGGGATCAAATTATCCTCCAATACCTCGGCGCTGCAGTCGTTCTCCAGTGGGCAAATTTTCCGGAGACCGCGCGGCAAGCTGTCTTGCAGCAGGCGAGTTCGGTAGGTGGCTTACCGCCAGTCACGTCGCTCCATGAGCAGATCAAGGCGCTCATTCGGCGCGGCCGGGATGTAGAAGGCGTCACCGACCCCTCGACGTTCGGCATCGTGCCTACCTAAAGAAGAAAGACCGAGGCTGCCGCCGAGCAGCAAACGAAAAATCGGCACCTTAATGAGAGCGCGCGCGGGCTAGCGATGCTGGCCCGGCGCCTTCATTTTTTTGCTCCGGACTTGGAACAGGGATTGCCTGAGGACTTTCAATAGGCGCCTTCAGAAAATCAATACGGCTACGGAAAAGGAAGCCCGCGAGAAAGCTCTTACCCAGTGCCCGCACCGCTAAAAACGCAGGCGATCTTATCAGGAAGCTTTGCAAAATCGTCGCCGCCTTCCATGACCAGTGTGTGGCCGACGCAATCGATCCGCAAGCAGGAACTCCAGGGTTTGGGTGGGCCGTTGCCCCAGATCAGAGGACGGCCGAAAACCGGGCACTTGCCAAATGTGAGGAAACAGCTGGCCCGGGGCGTCGTGCGCCCTGTCGGGTCGGCTTCTCTGTGTGTGACGGGTCGGCAAAATAACAATCCGAGGCCACCCGGATACATCTTCAAAACCGGGAGACACCGGCGCTCAGCGAACTGAAAATCGTAGGCGTGTCTCTTACCGCGCGGCGGAGCGAGCCCGGCCGTAGAGGTTGCTGCAGTTGATCGCCGCGATGAGCTCGGGGTCGAACGCGACGACCCGGTCCCGGCCGCTGCTCTTGGCCGAGTAGAGCGCAATGTCGGCGCGCTTGAGCAGCCGGTCGATGGTGTCGCCGGGCTCCCATTCGCTCACCCCGAAGCTGCAGGTGAGCTTCAGCCGTTGTTTTTCCGTTTGCACGCGCATGGCCGAGATCCGGGTGCGCAGGTCCTCCGCCATGCGAAGCGCGCCGGCGAGGTCGCGCCCCTCCAGCAACATGCCGAACTCCTCGCCGCCGAGCCGGCCCGTGATGGCGTTTTCGGCAGCCACTTCCTCGGCAACCCGGCGAATCGCCTCGTCGCCGACGTCGTGCCCGCACACGTCGTTGATGCGCTTGAAATGGTCGATGTCGATCACGATGGCGGAAAGACAATCGAGCGCATGACCGCGCTCGCAGACCTCCTCCCCGCTTTCGAAAAACGCCCGGCGATTGAGCACGCAGGTGAGCGAATCGGTCAACGCCAGCCGCAGCAGCTCCTGCTGCATGTTGGCGAGGCGCTCGGCCGAGCGCAATCGCGCATAAAGCTCCTCGGCGACCGGCGGCTTGCCGATGAAATCGTCGGCACCGCTGTCGAGCGCTTCGATCAGCTTGTGCTGGTCGCGGTCGCAGGACATCAGGATGATGTAGATCGGACGGCGGCAGGTCGCGAGCAGCCTGGCTTCCCAGCACAGCTCGATCCCCGACATTTCCGACATCGGCAGCAGCTCGTCGCTGGTGATCAGGGCGCCGACGGAAAGATCGGACCTGACGCATTCGAGCGCTTCGCGGGCGGCGACGAACGTGCGCATCTCGTGATTGCGCGTGGCGAGCAGGCGCGCGATGAATTTCAGCACGGTGCGGCTTGGGTCGACGACGACGACGCGCATGAGCGATCAGCACATGAGGTTGAGCCGAATGCCGGCCCGCCAGTCCCTGGTAGGTTGCGCGACCCTAGCTCCGTGCCATTCCCTCGGCGTTAATGCCGGACACGATGCCGCAATATCGGGCGCAATGCCGCCGGCATGTTTAAGAAATGCCGCTGCAAAACCTGCAAATTTTAGCGAATGCCGGTCGCGGCGATATCAGACCGCGACCTTGGCGAGGAATTGCTCGACCTGGTGCCGAAGATCGGTCGCGGTCGTCCCGACGACTCGCGAGGCGGTGAGAACATTCTGCGCGCAATCGTGCGTCTCATTGGCGGCGCTGGCGATGTCGCCCAGCACTCCCACGATCATTTGCGTTCCCTGGGCGGCGCTCGTCACGTTGCGCGAGATCTCATCGGTCGCGGCGTTTTGCTGTTGCACCGAAGCCGCCACGGCCGCGGTGTTGTGGTTGATCTCTTCCATCCGGGCGGTGATGCGCTGGATGACTTCGACCACGTCGGTCGCGGAGCCTTGCAGCGCCGAGATCTGTGCGTCGATCTCCTCCGTCGCTCTCGCGGTCTGGACGGCGAGCGATTTGACTTCGGACGCGACCACCGCGAAGCCCCTGCCCGCTTCGCCGGCGCGCGCGGCCTCGATCGTGGCGTTGAGCGCCAGCAGATTGGTCTGTCCGGCGATGTCCTGGATCAGCTTCACGACATGGCCGATCTTCTGGGCGATCCGCGCGAGACCCGCGACCTTGTCGCTCGCAGCGTCCGCCTCGGTCACTGCCAATCGCACGATCGTCGTCGTTGCGTCGAGCTGGCGGCCGATCTCGGTGATCGAGCTCAACAGCTCGTCGGCCGCGGCAGCCACGGCGGAAACGTTGGTGGAGGCCTCGCCGGACGCGTCGAACGCGCCTTTGGAACGCTGCAGGGCCTGGTTGGAGGATCCCGACAGCGTCGTTGCCGTGACCGCCAAGGCCTTGCCGCTCTCCCCCACCGTGGTCAACACCTTCTGCACCTGTTCACGAAACTCGCGAATTGCGGCCTCGATCGCGATGCGCCGCTGCTCCTGCTCGGCCAAGGCGGTCCGCTGCCGCTCGAGACGTTGTTGCTCGGTGATATCGTCGTGCGTGACCACCCAGCCACGGCCGGGCAGCGGACGATTCGCAAGCGCGATCGTGCGCCCGTCGGCCATTTCGATGATCTTGTCCACGGGCTTGCCCGTGGCCACCTCGCGCAGGAGATCGGCGATATATCGGTCGGGGTCGCCCGCGAACGTGCCTGCGGCCATGCGCTGCTCGAGCAGGTCGCGCAATGTGCATCCCGGCTTCACGCGGTGCTTCGACAGCCCGTACATCTTCAGATAAGGGTGGTTGAACGCGATGAGGCGCCCTCCCGCATCGAACATGCACAATCCCTGCGACATGTTGTTGAGAGCAGTCGCTAATCGCCGGTTCTGCCTGCGGGAGCGATGCTGAAGGCAGGCGAGGACGATGACCGCGAATAGCAAGCCGCACAGGACAGCCAACAGCGCCCCGGAAGGCTCGGCCGTATCCGAAAAAATAAAGGATCGGAGCATGTCTCGCACCGGAACTGCCTGCACCGAACCTTTAGGCAGAAAGCTTATCTTAACGTTAAAGCCGGCCGTGCTTGGATTCCCGGCCATGCGGTTCGGCGCCGCCATGGCGCGCGTCCTGTTCGAAACGCCGGCGCGTCCGGCGCCGGCGGTGGCAGCGCCAGGCTTGGTTGCGGCCGAAAATCGCGCGGACTTCCCTCGGGAACCGCGGAACGCAATTGCGAATTGGCACCTTGCAGTCCCGATTCACGTCGGTTCCGTGCCGCAGTCATCTTGGGGAGAGCAGACCCGTGAATGCCGCACCTCCTCGGCCGGCGCCCACTGCGGACATGAAGGTCGGCGTCATCGGCGCCGGCGCGGTTGGAGCGGCCTGCGCGCTCGCCATGATCCTGCGCGGCGCCGCCCGCGAGATCGTTCTGGTCGACCGCACGCGCAAACGCGCGCTGGCGGTCGCGGCCGACATGCGTTACGGCGCGCCGCTGTCGCCGACAACCGATATCCGCGACGGCGATTATGCTGAGCTTGCCGGCGCGGCGGTGGTGATGATCACGGCAGGCGTCAACGAGAAGACCGGCGGCGCCACCGATCGCAACGATCCCGCCGGCCGGCTCAGGCTCCTGGAAACCAATGCACGCATCTATGAGGATATCGTCCCGCAAGCGGTACGCGCCGCACCGCAGGCGGTGCTGCTCATCGTCACCGACCCGCCGGATCCGCTTGCGGATCTCGCCCGCAGCATCGCCAAGCACGATCGCGTGCTCAGCACCGGCACCTTTCTCGACAGCCTGCGCTTTCGCGTGCACTTGGCCCGGCATCTCGGCGTCGATCCGGCCTGCGTCGAGGCCCAGATCCTCGGCGAACATGGCACCTCGGAGGTGTTCCTGTGGTCCTCCGCCCGCGTCGCTGGGGCGCGGGTGCTGCAGGAACTCGAGCGGCGCGGCCTGGAGCCCGCGCAGTTTCGCAGCCGGATCGAGCGCGAAGTGCGCTATGCCAATATCGCGATCATCGAAGGCAATGACGCCAGCCAGTACGGGATCGGGATGGTGGCCGCGCGCATTGCCCAGGCCGTCATCCGCGACGAGCGCATCGCAATTCCGATCGGCAGCCATCACGCGCGTTATGGCGTCACGCTCTCGCTGCCGAGCGTGGTGGGCCGGCAGGGCGTGATCGCCGTCATCGAGCCGGACGCCTCCGAGGAGGAACGCCGGGCGCTCGAGCGCAGTGCCGACACGTTGCGGCAAGCGCAGCGGGATCGAGCATTGAGCTGAGGCCGCGAACCCTTGCCCCTTGAACGACCCATCAGCTCGGATTCTCCAGGCTGAATACGCCGGCGTCTTCGTCATAGGCGAACACTTCGGCGTAACGCGCCCAGGAGATGAGAGCGCGCAGCGTGTTTTCCGCCTGCTCCTCCGGCATCGAATCTTCCAGCTCGTCGCGGAAGCGCGTCGCCGGGGCGCGATGGCTCGCGCGTTCGTCGAGCACGCGCTTGATGTGCGCGGCGAGCGGCACGTAAGCGATGAGGTGCTGCGCGAACAGCCTCTTGCCTTCGTCGAGATCGGCACGCGCGAACCGCATCCCGGCTTCCGTGAGCCGGACATCGCCCTCGGCGACTTCGGCGAAGCGCAGCAGCTGCAGCGTCTCCAGGACGGGAAACAGATCATCGATCTCCATCTGCAGCTCGGCAGCCAGCGGCGGGAGATCGGCGCGACCGTTGTAGGGTTCCGCCGCCACTGCCTCTGCGAGCCCGGCAAGCACGTTGGGTGAAACGCGCGGCAGCACCATGGCAATGCCGGTTCCGGGGAACACGCCTTCGCGCGCCGGTCTGCCCGCCGGTCTCTCGGTCATCCTCCTGTAGATGTCGTCGACGAGCTGACGGAATACCGGATCGAGCCGGTTGCGGGGCTGCGGCAGGTCCACCTTGATCTCCGCGGCGATGCGGCCGGGACTCGAGGAAAACACCAGGATGCGGTCGCACATGAGCACCGCCTCCTCGATGTTGTGGGTGACCATCAGGATCGAGCGGATCGGCATCCGCCCTTCGCACCACAGATCGAGCAAATCGGTGCGCAGGGTCTCGGCCGTGAGCACATCGAGCGCGGAGAAGGGCTCGTCCATCAACAGCACCTTCGGATGGACGACGAGCGCCCGGGCGAACCCGACCCGCTGGCGCATGCCGCCCGACAGTTCCTTCGGATACGCGCTTTCGTAGCCGTCGAGCCCGATCAGATCGATGGCGGCGAGCGCGCGCTTGTGGCGTTCGGCGGCGGGCATGCCCTGCGCCTCGAGACCGATTTCGGCATTGTCCAGCACGGTGAGCCATGGAAACAGCGCGAAGGTCTGGAACACCATCGCCACCTGACTGGCGGGGCCCCTTACCGGCTCGCCGTCGATGGCGACGATTCCGGCGGTCGGCGGCATCAGCCCGGCGATGATGCGCAGCAACGTCGATTTGCCGCAGCCGGAGCGGCCGAGCAGCCCCACGATTTCATTGTCCACGAGCGTGAGATCGACGCCGTCGAGAACGAGCACGTTCCCCTCGCCCTGCCGATAGACGTGGCGCAAGCCTTCCACCTGGACCAGCGGGGCAAGGACTGACAGCGGGGCATCCATGGCCGGCTCCTCTCAATCGAGGCGAGTGCGGCGCTCGGCGATCGTATAAAGCCGCCGCCAGAGCAATCGGTTGACCAGAACCACGAACACCGCCATCACCACGATGCCGAGCACGACGCGGGGATAGTCTCCCGCCTCGGTTGCACGGGCGATGAAGGCGCCGAGGCCGGCGGCCTCGAGCTTGGTGTCGCCCCAGCTCGCCATTTCGGCGACAATGCTCGCATTCCACGAGCCGCCCGACGCCGTGAGAGCGCCGGTCACGTAATAGGGGAAGATTCCCGGAAGCATGACCCTGCGCCACCATTGCCAGGAGCGCAGGCGATACAAGCTTGACACCTCCCGCAGGTCCGTCGGGAAGGCGCTGGCGCCGGCGACGACATTGAACAGGATGTACCATTGCGTGCCCAGCACCATGAGCGGGCTGAGCCAGATGTCGGGATTGAGCCGAAAGGCCACGATAGCGACGACGGCGATCGGAAACAGCACGTTGGCCGGAAACGCGGCGAGGAATTGGGCCACCGGCTGCACCAGTTCCGCGGCCCAGGGACGCAGCCCGATCCATACCCCGATCGGAACCCAGATCAGACTGGCGATCACAATCAGCACGACCACCCGCGCGAGCGTCAACAAGCCAAGTCCGACGGCGCCGGCCACATCGTCAGGGCCGAGCGTGGTGCGCAGATACTCGACGGCTATCCAGGCCGAGTAGCCCGCGGCGGCAAGCACGAGCAGGATCCAGACGATGTCTGAAGCTTTGCCGAGCCAGCCGGGCACCGCTCGCGCTCGTCCGTCGCCGAACGCGGGGAGCCGCAGCCGAGCGAGCCCTGAAACGGCTCGGGATATCGGCGTCAACAGGCGGCGCAACAGGCGAGTGCGCCGTACGAGGTCGTAGACCCACGATCTCGGTCGCTGCTGGGCCGCGGTCTGCTCGAAACGGAACTTGTCCGCCCAAGCCACGATCGGCCGAAACAAGAGCTGGTCGTAGGCCAGGATCACCACGGCCATGGCCGCCACCGCCATTGCCACCGCTGCGATATCCTTTCGATCGATGGCGACCGCGAGCCAGGATCCGATGCCGGGCAGCTTCACGCTCGTGGCGCCCACCGTGATCGCCTCGGAGGCGACCACGAAGAACCATCCGCCCGACATCGACATCATCGTGTTCCAGATCAGGCCGGGGGCGGCGAACGGCACTTCCAGGCGCCAGAAGCGCAGCCATGGCGACAGCCGGAAATGCCGGCTCACCTCATCGAGATCTCTGGGGATGGTGCGCAGTGATTGATAGAAGCTGAACGCCATGTTCCAGGCTTGCGCCGTGAACACGGCGAAGATCGCCGCGCATTCCGCGCCGAGCTGGCTGCCGGGGAAAAGCCCCATGAAGAACACCACCGTGAAGGTGAGAAAGCCGAGCACCGGAACCGATTGAAGGATGTCGAGGGCGGGAATGATGACCAGCTCCGCCTTGCGGCTCTTGGCCGCCAAGGTTGCGACCACGAACGTGAACGCCAGCGATGCGAGGATGGCCGCAAACATCCGGAGCGTGGTGCGCAACGCATATTCGGGCAGCTTGACCGGGTCGAGCGTCACCGGGGCAAGATCGAGGCTCGCCAAAGGCGCCTCCATCTCGCGCGCGCCGTGCGCCAGCGCGGTAAAGGCCGCCGCAATGAACGCAAAAAGCACCAGGTCGTAAAAATTCGGCAGCGCGCCTTTTTGGCCCAGGCTGAGCGGCCAAGTACGCACGGCCGCCGTCACGGAGCGGATGTCCATGGGCTCATCCCAATCCTGGCGCCGGCGCAGCGGGCACCGCCGACCTGACCGGCAAATCAGGCCACGAACGACGTTCCACTATCGCTTGAGCATTGACCGCGGAGACAGAACCAAAGCCATGCCGGCAAGCAGCTCGAAAACCTCCGCTCAGCTATTTTCGCCGAGCGGCGCGTCGAGCAACCTGCGGCACTCGCCGAGCTCGAACAGGGCCGCCTGCAGCCTGCGAATATCTTCGCGCGGGAGATCGCCGCCGGACATGGCCGGTTCGGACGGACGATGAGACTGGTTGAGCGGGGCCATGGCTTTTGCCCCCCGCGAAGCTCGATGGGGCCCCGCTTCGCGCGAGCCCGGCTCGCCGCCGTCTTCGAGGGAAGGCTCGATGCGTTCCGGGTCGGAGGCATCGGCGGCGTCCGGTTCGTCGGTAGCGCCGAGAATCGACGGCCAAAGACCCAGCAATCCGCGGCTAGCCTCTTGGGCGCCGGGACCGGCGGCAGCCTCTTCGCCGCCATCTTCGTCCGCGGCGGCTTGCGCCGGCTGCGGCGCCCCGGTGCGCCAGACCGCCTGAACGAACTTGATGCCCTCGTCCTTGAGGATGCGCTGTACGCCGCGGATCGTGTACCCCTCGCCATAGAGCAGATGCCGGATTCCGCGCAGCAGGTCCACGTCGTCGGGCCGATAGTAGCGGCGGCCGCCGCCGCGCTTCATCGGCTTGATCTGGACGAACCGGGTCTCCCAGAAGCGGAGCACATGCTGGGGAAGATCGAGTTCCTCCGCGACTTCGCTGATGGTTCGGAACGCATCGGGCGCCTTTTCCATTGCGGCAGGTTCCTTCGCTCTATGCTTTGTGGCCGCCGTCAAGCCCCGGATTGATGCGCTGCTTGAGGATCGCGGAAGGCTTGAACACCATGACCCGACGCGGGGAAATCGGCACTTCCTTGCCGGTCTTCGGATTGCGCCCGATTCTCTGACCTTTCTTGCGGACTATGAACGATCCGAACGAGGAAAGTTTCACGGTTTCGCCGCGTTCAAGGCAGTCGGTGATCTCCTTGAGGACCAGTTCGACCAGCATAGCGGATTCGGTGCGCGACAGGCCTACTTTTTGGTAGACCGCCTCGCATAGATCCGCGCGCGTCACAGTTTTCCCAGCCATCGTTCCGCCCCGCTCCGCTCCGCGGCAAACCTATCCTCATGAATTATCGACGATATTCACATGGCCGGTCAATGGCGCCAGGGGACGATCCCGCTTACCACCGCAGCAGCAAGGCACCCCAGGTAAAACCCCCGCCCATCGCCTCGAGCAGGACGAGATCGCCATGCTTGATGCGTCCATCCGCCCGAGCGGCCGCGAGCGCGAGCGGGATCGAGGCTGCCGAGGTGTTGGCGTGCCGGTCCACGGTGCTGACGATCTTTTTCGGATCGATGCCGAGCTTGCGCGCCGAGCCGTCGATGATGCGCTGGTTGGCCTGATGCGGCACGAACCAGTCGATATCGTCGACGCAATAGCCGGTTTCGCGGAACGCCTCGGTGACCACGTCGGAGATCATCGCCACCGCGTGGCGAAACACCTCGCGTCCCTCCATGCGCAGGTGCCCGACGGTGCCGGTCGAGGACGGACCGCCGTCGACATAGAGCTTCATCTTGTAGCGGCCGTCGGAGCGCAGGCGCGAGGTCAGGACACCGCGGTCCTCGGTCGTGCCGGGCTGGTCCTGCCCCTCGAGCACCACCGCACCGGCGCCGTCGCCGAACAGCACGCATGTGGTGCGGTCGGTCCAGTCGAGTATCCGCGAGAACGTTTCCGCACCGATCACCAGCGCGCGCTTGAACTCCCGCGTCCTGAGCAGCCCGTCGGCGGTGGCGAGCCCGAACACGAACCCGGAGCAGACCGCTTGCAGATCGAACGCCGCGCCGCCGGTGATGCCGAGCCCGTCCTGCACCGACACCGCCGTGGCCGGAAAGGTGTTGTCCGGCGTGGAGGTCGCCACCACGATCAAGTCGATGGACTGCGGATCGACGCCGGCATCGGCGATGGCGGCGCCCGCAGCGGCAATTCCCAGATGCGAGGTGAACTCGCCGGGTGCAGCGACGTGGCGCTGACGGATGCCGGTGCGCTGCACGATCCATTCGTCGGAGGTGTCGACCATCCGCGCAAGATCGTCATTGCTGAGGATGCGCTTCGGCAGATAGGCACCGCAGCCGAGCACGACCGAACGCAGGATGCTCACGAGGCGACCTCGCCGATCCTGATCGCCGAGTCGCCGGCACCGCTGCGGCCGAGCGTCTGCTCGATTTTCGCGAGCAGGTCGTAGCGCGCCATGTCGTAGCCGAGATCGACCGCGGAAGCGAAGCCCTCGGCATCGGTGCCGCCGTGGCTCTTGATGACGATGCCGTTGAGCCCGAGAAACACTCCCCCGTTGACCTTGCGCGGATCCATCTTTTCATTGAGCGTGCGGAACGCCTGGCGCGCCAAGAGGTAGCCGAGCCTGGTGCGCCACGTGCGGCTCATGGCGCTCCTGAGGTATTGCACGAACTGGCGGGCGGTGCCTTCGGCGGTCTTGAGCGCGATGTTGCCGGCGAAGCCCTCGGTGACCACCACGTCGGCCGTCCCGTCCGCGATGTCGGTGCCCTCGATGAAGCCGATGTATTCGAGATTCTGCAGGTTTGCCTCGCGCAGCAGCCGCCCCGCCTCGCGCACTTGCTCGAGCCCCTTGACCTCCTCAACGCCGATATTGAGCAGCCCGACGGAAGGCCGGTCGAGCCCGAACACGACCCGCGCCATGGCGCTGCCCATCACCGCGAGGTCCACCAAGTGCTGGGCATCGCCGCCGATCGAAGCCCCCAGGTCGAGCACGATGGATTCGCCTTTGAGGGTCGGCCACAATGCCGCGATCGCCGGGCGATCGATCCCCTGCATGGTCTTGAGATTGAACTTGGCCATGGCCATGAGGGCGCCGGTATTGCCGGCCGAGACCGTTACGTCGGCTTCGTGTTTCTTCACCGCGTCCAGCGCCAACCACATCGAGGATTTCCAGCGGCCGTAACGCAGAGCCTGGCTCGGCTTGTCGTCCATCTTGACCGCCACATCGGTGTGGATGATCCGCGCGGCGCTCCTCAGTCCCGGTCTCGCCTCCAGCAAAGGCTCGATCGCGGCGCGGTTGCCGAACAGCAGGAATTCGGTATCGGGGTGACGCTGCAGGGATATCTCGGCTCCCGGCACGACTACCGACGCGCCAACGTCGCCCCCCATGGCGTCGAGCGCGATACGGACCTTATGGGGCATGGATCGACCCTGGCAGCACCCTTCGACGCGCCGGAATTGTGGTTTTCGGAGCAGCCCGGCGACCAGCCCGGTGGACAATAGCGTGTCGGGCAAAGGACACAACACACTTGTCGGGCTCGGCAAGGGACGCACTAACGCTCGGTTCCGCCATCGCTTTTCTTGAGCGCGGCCAAGGCCGCAAACGCCGTCGCGTCCCGATCCGCGCTTGACGGAGCTTCGAACACGGCGCCCGGCTTGCGCGGATATGGATCGATGCCGAGGATCAGGAACTCGGTCGCAAGCGCGCCCAGATCGAGCCTGCCGTCGACGATCGGTTCAGGCGGATAACCGGCTCCCACGGGGAGTTCCGCCGCGGGACTTGTTTGTGCGCGGGCGGGTGCGAACAGCAGATCGACCGGCTCAACCACCTCGTTCAAAATCGATTCGAGGGTGACAACGCAGGTCTGCCGCACGGTGGCGGAGATCTCGCCGACGACGTGCAAACCGCTTCGGCCGCGCCGGGTGAGATCGAACGTCGCCTCGAGCCGCGTCAACCCGTTCACGCCCGCGGCTTCGGCCAGCGTGGTGCGGATCGACTCGTCGGCCGCAAGCTCGACGCGACGGCCGGTCTCGGGGACGTCTTCCACCCGAATCGGCACGGTCCATGGGTGCTCGGTTCTGGCCATCCGAAAGCCTACGATTCTGCCGGGAAATATGGTGCTTCGGCGATGAAATTGCACCTCGCCCACGGGCAACTCGGCGCTTGGCGGTTCCCGAGCGGCACGGACGGCTGCTCGCGGCGATTCGCGCCACGATCGCGCCATAGAGGACACCGATGGTGCGGCGCAGGACGCCAGGACGCCAGGGCGCCGGGGGGGCCGGGGCGCCGAGCGCCGCACCCGGCTCGCCGCGCGTTGCAATCGGCGGGTCTGCGGGTTAGGTCACGGGTTCGCGGGCAAAGGGGCAACGGGGAACATGCGCAGCGTGGACCGGCGCGGAGGCGGACGCGGGGCAATCGCCGTTGCGATATCGCTCGCAACTGCCTTGCTGCTCTCCGGCTGCGGCTTCACGCAGACCTACTACCACGGCTACGTGGTCCAGGAAGGAGCGCTGGAGCAGATCCCGCTCGGCGCCACCCAGGAGCAGGTGCTCATCGTTCTCGGCACGCCATCGACCGTCGCAACCGTGAACGGCGAGGTGTTCTATTATATTTCCGAGCGCGCCGAAAAGACCGCGTTCCTGCCGCAGAGGGTGGTGAACCAGCGGGTCATCGCCGTCTATTTCGACAAGAACCGGCGGGTCGAGCGCCTGGCGGACTACGGAATGCAGGACGGAAGGATTTTCGACTTCGTCAGCCGGACCACGCCCACCGCCGGCAAGGAGCTCAATTATCTGAGCTACGTGTTCAAGATTTTCGGCAAAGATTAGCCAGCGCGGGATGGGTTGAGCGCGGCGAAACCGATGGCCGAAGCCCAGCGTCCCCGCGAAGGCGGGGCCCTCGATCAGCAAACCGATGGAGTTTCGCTACCGCTCAACCCATCCTGCGATCCTCACTGGTGTGCCAGGACGGCCAGCAGCAGCAGCGCCACGATATTGGTGATCTTGATCATCGGGTTGACCGCCGGACCTGCGGTGTCTTTGTAAGGATCTCCCACCGTATCGCCGGTGACCGCGGCTTTGTGCGGCTCCGAGCCTTTGCCGCCGTAATGGCCGTCCTCGATGTATTTCTTGGCATTGTCCCAGGCGCCGCCGCCGGAGGTCATCGAGATCGCCACGAACAGGCCGGTGACGATGACGCCGAGCAGCATGGCGCCGACTGCCGAGAACGCCGCGGATTTGCCGGCCGGTCCCCCGCCGGCGACGAAATAGATGATGAAATACACCACGATCGGGGAGAGCACCGGCAAGAGCGAGGGAACGATCATCTCCTTGATCGCCGCCTTGGTGAGCATGTCGACGGCGCGGCCGTAATCGGGCCGGTCCTTGTAGGTCATGATGCCGGGTTTTTCGCGGAACTGCCGGCGCACTTCCTCGACGATCGAGCTCGCCGCGCGACCGACCGCCGTCATGCCCATCGCGCCGAACAGATACGGCAACAATCCGCCGAACAGCAGCCCGGCGACCACGTACGGATTGTTGAGCGAGAAATCGAGCTTCACGCCCTGGAAGTACCGGACCTGGTCCGCGTGCGCGATGAAGTATTTGAGATCCTCGTTGTAGGCGGCGAACAGCACGAGCGCGCCGAGGCCGGCCGAACCGATCGCATAGCCTTTGGTGATCGCCTTGGTGGTGTTGCCGACCGCGTCGAGCGCGTCGGTCGACTTTCTCACCTCCTTCGGCAGCCCGGACATTTCGGCGATCCCGCCGGCGTTGTCGGTCACCGGCCCGAACGCGTCGAGCGCGACCACCAGGCCCGCGAGCGACAGCATGCTGGTCACCGCCACCGCGATCCCGAACAGGCCCGCAAGCCCGTAGCTGACGAGAATGCCGGTGATGATGACGATGGTCGGCAGGGCGGTCGCTTCCAGTGAGATCGCCAGCCCCTGAATGATGTTGGTGCCATGGCCGGTGATCGAAGCCTTGGCGATCGACTGCACCGGACGGAAATTGGTGCCGGTGTAATATTCGGTGATCCACACGATCAGGCCGGTGACGACCAGCCCGACGACGCCGCAGGCGAACAAATTGGCCCCGCCATAGGCCGCGCCCGGGATCGGGCCGAAGCCGCCGGGCAGCAAGAAGTAGATCACCAGCGCCTCGCCTACGAGCGAGAGCACGGCGGTGACGATGAAGCCCTTGTAGAGCGCCCCCATGATCGATTGGCTCGGCCCGAGCTTGACGAAGAAGGTGCCGATGATCGAGGTCACCACGCAGGCGCCCCCGATCGCGAGCGGCAGGATCATCATCGGCCTGAGGATCGCGGAATTGCCGCCGAAGAAGATCGAGGCGAGCACCATGGTGGCGACCGTGGTCACCGCATAGGTCTCGAACAGGTCGGCCGCCATGCCGGCGCAATCGCCGACGTTGTCGCCGACGTTGTCGGCGATGGTCGCGGGATTGCGCGGATCGTCCTCGGGAATGCCGGCTTCGACCTTGCCGACGAGATCGCCGCCGACGTCGGCGCCCTTGGTGAAGATGCCGCCGCCGAGACGGGCGAAGATCGAGATCAGCGATCCGCCGAAGCCGAGTGCCACCAGGGCATCGACGACGGTGCGGTCATTGGGGGCCCTCCCCAGCCAGCCGGTCAGGACAGTGAAATAGACGGTGACGCCGAGCAGCGCCAGCCCGGCCACGAACATGCCGGTGATCGCGCCCGACTTGAATGCGATGTCCAAACCTCCGGCCAGCGAGCCGATCGCGGCCTGCGCCGTGCGCACGTTGGCCCTGACCGAAACGTTCATGCCGATGAAGCCGGCCGCGGCGGAAAGCACCGCACCGATCGCGAACCCGAGCGCAACCAGCCAACCCAGCAGAAATCCGACGATGACGAAAATGATGATCCCCACTGCCGCGATCGTGGTGTACTGGCGCTTGAGGTAGGCTTGCGCGCCTTCGCGGATTGCCGCGGAGATCTCCTGCATCTTTTGGCTTCCGGCATCCGCCGACATCACGGACTGGATGGCCCAGATGCCGTAGAGGATGGCGAGCACGCCGCAGGCGATGATGCCCCACAAAGCAGTCATGAATTCCACCCCATTTCGCTGAAAACGGGCGGGAGCCCCCTCGCCGCGCCGATGCGGCCGAGTCCCGCCAGGCTGGACCGCAAGGGTCCTGAAGCGGCGCGGACATTGCCAAAAACACCGCTGCGACGCAACGCCGGAGATGCGCGCCGGCAGCTTCCCGAATGCCGAGCACAGCAGGTCGAGCTCGGCTCAGGCGAACCGCGACCGCTCGCGCAACACGAGCCAGCCCAGCAGTCCTGCGGCCACCAGCACGACCATCAGGGTCGTTGGCCGCGGTCCAGCCGAAGCCACGATTCTTCCACTTGAACGTGACGCTTGTGGGCCGCCTGCAAGTATCCATGTCGTTGACCGAACTCACTGGGCCAGGTATAACAAAGTTATAACCTGGGTTGACTCATGAAAATCGCAATTCGCAAGTTGGGAAATTCGCATGCGGTGATCATTCCCAAGCCGCTGCTGGCCGAAATCGGCGCCAAGGCCGGGGATCGCGTGGACATGACCGTGCAAGGTGGCAAGATCTTCATTGCGCCGATCAAGAAACGTCCGCGCCAAGGATGGGCCGAGGACAGCAAGGCGGTCGCCGCGGCGGGGAACGGTCGGCTCGTGTGGCCCGAGTTCGGCAACGAAGCTGATGAGGATTTGAAGTGGTGAAGCGAGGAGAGGTGTGGCTGTCTCAGCTCGATCCAACTCGCGGCAGGGAAATCCGCAAGACTCGTCCCTGCATGATCGTTTCTCCGCCGGAGATCCACGATTTTCTCGATGTAGCGATCGTCGCCCCGATGACGACTGGCAGCCGCCCGGCAGGATTTCGCGTTCCCATCAAGTTCGCCGGTAAGAATGGCCTCGTTCTCCTCGAACAGATCCGGGCGCTCGACAAGTCGCGGCTGGTGAGACGGTTGGGATCGGCAGACTCCAAAACATTGATGGCTGCGCTGGCAATTCTGTGCGAAATGTTCGGTGAATGAGATCATAGGGTCGGGCTGGAAGCGAGTCGCTACCGTCTCGCCGAGGCCAATGCCTGTTTCCGAACTGGAGCTCGCACCTACAGATCAGAAATGGCTGAAGGAGGGATGTGCGAACTCGAGCGCATGTCCGTGCCGGTCCAAAAATCGCGGCGCAGTGCGGCCGGCAATAATGCGGCCGATTTCGGTCACGGCAACGCCCGAGGCAAATGCCGCGGCGCGAAAGGCATCGAGCTTTTCAGCCGCTATCGTGCACACGACCTCGTAATCATCGCCGCCGGTCACGGCGAGCTCGCTCGCACTCGCGTCGACGGCGATGATTCGCCGGGCGGCATCGGAAAGCGGCACCTTCTCGATCTCGATTTCGGCCGACCCGCCGGAGGCGCCGCATAGCTTGGCCAGATCGCCGGCAAGCCCGTCGGAAACGTCCATGGCGGCCGACGCATAGAGGCGAAGCGGCTCGGACAACGCCAGGCGCGGCTCGGGAATGAGATATCGCGCCAGCAGATGGTCCCGCTCGTGTGGCTCTAGTCGATAGCGCGCCGCGAATCCGGGCTCGCGGCGAAGCTTCAGTCCCAGCGCCGCATCGCCGATCGTGCCGCTCACGAACACGGTGTCGCCCGGTTTGGCCCCGCTCCGCCGCACCATGCCGCCGTGCGGTACCGTGCCGAACGCGGCGATCGAAACCATCACCGGACCCGGCGTCCGGTCGGTGTCGCCGCCGAGCAGCGGGCATCCGTAGAACTGCGCGTCGGCGCGCAGCCCATCCGCGAAGCTCGCCAGCCATACGTCGGGCGTGCCGTCCGGCAGCGCGAGCGAGAGCAGGAAACCGACCGGTTTCGCGCCCTTGGCGGCAAGATCCGAGAGGTTGACGCGCAACGCCTTGCGTCCGACGGCATCGGCGGAATCCTCGGGAAAGAAATGAACGCCGCCGATGATGGCATCGGCCTTGAGCACGACATCGCAGCCGGGCGGCGGCACCAGGATCGCGGCGTCATCGGCAAGGCCGAGCGCGCCCGGATGCGATGCGAGCGGACGAAAATAACGCGCGATCAGCCGATCCTCCGCGGAACCCTCGGCCTTCTTCACCATCGCGCTTAGCCCGTCGCCCGGTCGAACTCGGCCGAACGCAATTGCCGGGCCAATACATCCAGCACCGCATTGACCATGCCGGTCTCCTCGCCGTCGAGAAACGCATTGGCGACGTCGACATATTCCGAGATGACGACGCGCGCGGGAACATCGCGGCGTTGGTCGAGCTCGAAGGCGCCCGCCCGCAGCGCGGCGCGCAGCAGGGCCTCGACCCGCTTGAGCGGCCAGCCGCCGGCGAGCGCGCGGTCGATCAGCGGGTCGAGCCGGCGCTGCTCGCGGACGAAGCCGCCGACGATCTCGCGGAAAAACGCGGCTTCGGCCGGCAGATAGGTCGAGCCCTCGACCTCGCGGCCGAGCCAGTGGCTTTCGAACTCGGCAAGGATGTCGTTGAGCGGCGTCGCCGCGATGTCCATCTGATAGAGCGCCTGCACCGCCGCCAGCCGCGCCGCCCCGCGCCGGTTGGCCTTGCGCCCGTGTTTCGCTGCGATTTTCGACATCCTGCTTCCTCAGCGCGACGCGAGGCGCCGCTTGATTCTCACCATCGCGAGCGCGGCGCGCGCCGCATCGCCGCCCTTGTCCGCCTCCTCCACCCGCGCCCGCGCCCAGGCCTGCGCTTCGGTATCGACGGTGAGGATTCCGTTGCCGACCGGCAGGCTGCGCGCGACCGCGATATCCATCAGCGCCCGCGCGGATTGAATGGCAACGATGTCGAAATGGATCGTATCGCCGCGAATGACGCAGCCGAGCGCAACGACCCCGTCGCCGGCGAGCAGCGCATCGGCGATGTCGTCGTAGAATCGCGCCTCGACGACGAGAATGCGCGATCCGGCGACATCGCCCTCTTCGCCCCTGTCGGCTCTGCGCGGCTCGGCCATTCACGCCTCCGAAAAAATTAGCGTAGGTGCATCTTAGCGCGTTTCCATCAAACGCGCGGCGTGACCTCGAGATTGAGCGCGTCGCCTTGGCGGTTGGCGCCGAGCGTGGTCGCTTGCAGCGTGTGGGGAATGATGAGAACGCCGAACGTGTTCCCATCGACTTCGTTGACGGTGAGCGAAGTGCCGTCAAGCGCGACCGAGCCCTTGGGCGCGATGAACCGCGCCAATGCCGCCGGCGTGGCCAGCGTGAACCGGGCCATGTCGGGCAGATCTTCGCGCGCGAGCACCTCGGCAATGCCGTCGACATGCCCGCTGACGAGATGACCGCCCAGCTCATCTCCCATTTTCAGCGCGCGCTCCAGATTGATCCGCGTGCCCTCGCGCCAGTTTCCGGCCGTGGTGACGGCGAGCGTCTCCGCCGCGGCGTCCACCGCGAACCAGGTGCGGCCATCCCGCACCCCGACTTCCACCGCGGTCAGGCAGATGCCCGCACAGGCGATCGACGCCCCGAGCGCGATCGAGGCGCGATCGTAGGCGCAGCCGATCGTCACCCGGTGCAGCCCTTCGGCGCGCGGCGTGACGGCGAGCACTTCGCCGATATCGGTGACGATGCCGGTGAACAAAGGTCAGGCCCGCACAAACTTTTCCAAGCGGTCGGGTCCGAGGCATTCGACGCCGATCGACTTGAATCGCTGCGAGCGCGCCAGGACGGATATCGGCATTCCTTCGAGCGCGTCGATGCCCTCGGGGCCGATGCTCGCGCTCGCCTGGAACAACGCGACTTCGTCCACGAGATCGCTGGCAATCATCGCGGCGGCGAGGATCGGGCCGCCCTCGACCAGGAGCCGGGTGATGCCTCCGGCGGCGAGGAGCCGCAAGGCCGCGCCTAGATCGAGCCGGCCGGGCGCCGAGATCTCGACCTGCATCATTTCGACTCCGCGGGCGCGCAGCGCATCTTCCCGGCCGGGAGGCGCGGAAGCAGCCGTAAGTACCCACAGCGGCGCTTCCTTGGTGCTCGCAACCAAGCGGCCACCGAGAGGTAGCCGCAAGGAAGCGTCGAACACGACGCGCACCGGCGAGCGGGCGGCCATTCCGGGCAGCCGGCAGGTGAGCAAAGGATCATCGGCGAGCACGGTTCCGATCCCCACCACGATGGCGTCGTTCATCGCGCGCAGGAGATGCACGCGGTCGCGGGCGCGCTCCCCGGTGATGGCGGCCGGCCGCCGCCCCGCAAGGCCGGCCTTGCCGTCCGCGGAGATCGCGAGCTTGAGCGTGACCTCGGGTCTCTGCTCGCGCATGCGGCGGATGTGGCCCGCATGGGCCTGCGCGGCTTCGGCCGCGCCGGTCCCGGTCCTCACGGCAACGCCGGCAGCCTCGAGACGCGCATGCCCCCTGCCGGCAACCTCCGGATTCGGATCCTCGAGGGCCGAGACCACCGTCGAAATCCCCGCGGCGACGATCGCGTCGGCGCAAGGCGGGCTCTTGCCGTGGTGGGAGCACGGCTCGAGCGTGACATAGAGCGTGGCGCCCCGCGCCAAGGCGCCCGCGCGCGCCAGCGCCTCGGGTTCGGCGTGAGGCCGCCCGCCGGGCTGGGTCCAGCCCCGTCCGACGACGAGCGGCCCGCTCGGGCCATGCCGCACGATGATCGCTCCGACGGCGGGATTGGGCCAGACGTTGCCGAGCCCGCGGCGCCCCAGCGCGAGCGCCGAGCTCATGAACCGCGCGTCCTCGGCGAAATCGGAAAGCATCGCCTGGGCGGCGGCACTCATTTGTGCTCGTGCGCGGGCGCCCGGACCTGCTCGTCGGCGCTCAGCTCTCCCAGCACCGCCTGGAAATCCTTGGGTTCGCGGAAGTTGCGGTAGACGGAGGCAAACCGCACATAGGCGACATCGTCGAGCCCGCGCAGATGCTCCATCACGGTCTCGCCGATCGTCTCCGAGCTCACCTCGTTTTCGCCGAGGCTTTCCAGCTCGCGGACGATTTTCGAGACCATCTGCTCGACGCGCTCGGGATCGACCGGCCGCTTGCGCAGCGCGATCTGAACCGAGCGCATCAGCTTGTCGCGGTCGAACGGCACGCGCCGGCCATTGCGCTTGATCACCACCAGCTCGCGCAATTGCACGCGTTCGAACGTGGTGAAGCGGAAGTTGCAGGCGAGGCAGACCCGCCGCCTCCGGATCGCCGCGGAATCCTCGGTCGGACGCGAATCCTTGACCTGGGTATCGAGGCTCCCGCAGTTCGGACAGCGCATGCTCGCAACTCAGACGTTGTAGATCGGGAATCGAGCGACCAGCCGCTTCACCTTGTCCCGCACCGCCGCTTCCGTGACTACGTCCTCGGCGGCGCCGCTGCGGGAAAGCGCATCGAGCACTTCGGCGATCAGCTCTCCGACCTGCCGGAACTCGGCGACGCCGAAACCGCGGCTGGTGCCCGCAGGGGTGCCGATGCGAATGCCGGAAGTGATCGTCGGCTTCTCGGGGTCGAACGGGATGCCGTTCTTGTTGCAGGTGATATGCGCACGGCCGAGCGCGGCCTCCGCCACCTTGCCGGTCAGGCGCTTGGGGCGAAGATCGACCAGCATGAGGTGCGTGTCGGTCCCGCCCGAGACGATGTCGAGCCCCCGCGACTTCAGGATTTCGGCCAGCGCCTTGGCGTTCTCGAGCACCGCTTTGGCATAGGATCGGAACGAAGGCCGCAGCGCCTCGCCGAAGGCCACCGCCTTGGCGGCGATCACGTGCATCAGCGGTCCGCCTTGCGAGCCCGGGAACACCGCGGAGTTGATTTTTCGCGCCAATTCCTCGTCGTTGGTCAGCACGAAACCGCCGCGGGGTCCGCGCAAGGTCTTGTGCGTCGTCGAGGTCACGACGTGCGCATGCGGGAACGGACTCGGATGGGCGCCGCCCGCCACCAGGCCGGCAAAATGCGCCATGTCGACCATGAGCAGCGCGCCGACGCTGTCCGCGATCTCTCGGAACTGGCGGAAATCGATGATGCGGGGGTAAGCCGAGCCGCCGGTGACGATCACTTTCGGCTTGTGCTCGTGCGCGAGGCGCCCGACCTCCTCGAAGTCGATGCGCTGGTCCTGCTGGCGCACCCCATAGGGCACGACGTGGAACCACTTGCCCGACAGATTGACCGGCGAGCCGTGGGTCAGGTGCCCGCCGGCGGCGAGGTTGAGGCCCATGAAGGTATCGCCCGGCTGCATCATCGCCATGAACGCCGCCTGGTTGGCCTGCGCGCCCGAGTGAGGCTGCACGTTGGCAAAGGCACAGCCGAACAATCTGGTGCTGCGCTCGATGGCGAGTTGTTCCGCGATGTCGACGAACTGGCAGCCGCCGTAGTATCGCCGGCCCGGATAGCCTTCCGCATATTTGTTGGTGAGCACCGAGCCCTGTGCTTCGAGCACGGCACGGCTGACGATGTTCTCCGAGGCGATCAGCTCGATCTCGTCGCGCTGGCGGCCGAGCTCGAGCCGGATCGCCTCCGCGATCTCGGGATCGGCCTCTGCGAGCGGCGCCTTGAAAAATGTATCGGCATCGGCGGAAACGGCGGCAGCATCCCGGGCGGACATCAGGCCTCCTTGCGGCAGTCGGCAATAAGGGAGCGGCGGCCGTGGCGTGGCCCCGCCCGACCGGCTTTTGGCGCGCTTTGCCGAGATTTGCGCGCCCGAAAAAGATCAGCTCGATTTCACCCGGGCTCTCTCGGTCATCTCCGAACCGGCCGAGGCACGGTTCGAGGATATGCCGTCACGAGACCGACGCTGCCGCAAGCGCACCCTGGCGATATCACATTGGCCCCGGACCGCCAAGCTCTGGGATGGCGGAACCCCACGTCTTCTACATCTAGGGTTCGGCGGCGGCCCGGCCGGACCCGGACCGGGGCCGTTGGAGCGGCAATCGTCGGCGCTCAGCGGGCGCCGACGGGGGGCGGAACAGCATCGGCGCGCGTGGCGTAGGCTCCGAGGCCGTCGCGGTTGTAGATGTCCTCGCGGAACTGCACGACCCCGTCCGCGGTCGCCCAGGCGGTGACGTAGACCCAGTGCAACGGAATCGCCGGTGCGAGCCGGGCATCCTTGCGCTCCCCGGTACGGATCGCCTGATCGGTTTCCCGTCGCGACCAGCCCGGCGTGGTCGCCAGCAGCCAATTCACCAGTTCGCGGACGTTCTGGACCCGCACGCAACCGGAAGAATGAAACCGGAAATCCTCGCCGAACAAATTCTTGAACGGCGTGTCGTGCATGTAGACTTCGTGCGAATTGGGAAAATTGATGCGGATGGAGCCGAGCGAATTGAAATCGCCCGGATCCTGCTTGAACCGGTAGCTCATCGCCCGTTCGGAATACCAGTTGATCTGCTGCGCGGGCAGCTCGCGGCCGTGCGGATCGAAGATGTGGATGCGGTTCTTGGCCAGATAGTCGGGCTCCGCCTGCATCTTCGGGATCAGGTCGCGGCGCACGATCGACACCGGCACCGTCCAGTACGGATTGAAATTGATCTCGACGATCTTGCTCTGGATCTCGGGCGAGGGCCGATCGGGCTTGCCGACCACCGCGGTGTAACGCGACACCACGGTGTCGTTCTCCACGGCCTCGATCTGAGCGGCCGGGATGTTGCACACCACGAAGCGATTGCCGAGCAGGCGCGCCAAATTGGTCTTGAGCTGGCTGATCCGGACTGACGTCGGCACGTTGACGGAACGAAACGTTTGCTCGCGCATGACGCCGTCGACGTTGAGGCCGTGGCGGGCCTGAAACCGCCGCACCGCCGCTTCCACATGGGAATCATATAAGTCATCGGTGCTGTCGGCACCGAGATCGCCGACGGCGGCGAGGCGCCGCCGCAAATCGGCGACGTTTCGATGGCGCATGCCAAGCCGCATGGGATCGACCGGCTCGACCTCCGGCCAGCCGCCGCCGGACAAGATCGCCTCATATCGCCCG
>WNGP01000822.1_pt1 | contig 25861 bp, 24 predicted proteins | sample 5407671 | NCBI WGS metagenome assembly WNGP01 (sample SAMN13153381, study PRJNA577476) | soil metagenome | isolation source: 40 cm soil or saprolite under Garry oak tree replicate 2 | place: USA:California | collected 2016-06-15
TGCTCGCCAACCATCACCAAAACTAGTCCAGGGAATTTTGTAACTATCCAGGTAATTGGCTACCTCTGCTGTGCTCGGTTCGCCTGGTACCTCCCGCAACCTATCACCCTGGACATCCACGTAGATTTCATAGAGCCGTTGATCACGCGCTTCAACAATAGGAACGGGAAAAGCATCAATCAGTTCGTTGGAGAGGATGACAGAGGGGGGTGGTGAAGCGCCTGCGCTGCTCACCGGTGCATTTACATCTTGCCCCAACCTTATGTCCTCAATGCCATAATCAAGTGCAGCATAGAATTCGGGGGCATCTCGTTTTGCCCACGCATGTATCCCTTGTGCCAGGTTTCCGCGCCCTGCCCCTTGTTCGGAGACAATGAAGCGTACTGGCTGTCCCAGTTTTTGCCACCATTGATAGAGTTGCCGACCCATGCAGTGAGCAAAAAAAGCGGAAACATCGGTGCTGGTGTAGTAATCGCCTTCCCAGCCTATCTTTGTGGGTCCCGTTGTGTAGTAGCCGTAGTTGGGGTCATATAAGGCCATACGCATATATTCGGCAAAGGTCAGGGGACCTTCTTTTTGGATACGTTCGATGATCAATTGTTGTAGTGGTGTAGATGTCATGTGAATCTTACCTTGAGGTTGTCTCGTTTTGTGTAGAGCACATTTCCAAAAAAGGAGCTCTCATTGCTCACTATACCACAGGTTAAACGAATCCTGGCAAAAGAGAGAATTGCTTTACAGTTTTTCCGCTATTGCAAAGATGAGATGTATGTATTCATTTAGGGGCAAGTAAGTCGGGATAAAGTATTGTAGCACTTCACGCATCTCATGCTCCTTGCCCCTTTCTTAGAGACGTAGAAACATCAAAGTACCCTCGACAGAAGATGTGTGCTATGTTACACTTTTTGTAGGTAGGAGATGGCCTCTCATGCCAGGAAAATGGGAGTTTCCCACTGGTGAAGTCGTACACCACTTTACCTTTAAGGTTATCAAGCTGTGGGAAATATCGCCAGTGGTACTCAAGCAGACAGGGCTTGTCGGTATCTTCCCACTGATGGTGCTGGCCCAAGGCGGCAAACGTCCAGAAGTGGTGGAAGAAGTGATTACAAGTCTCAAGTCTGTAGGAGGAGAGGCGGGGAAAGAGTTACTTTCGTTGACGTATATATTAGCGTCTCTCGTTTTCGAGAATGAAGCTGACTGCAGATGGCTAAAGAAGAGGTTTAAGATGCTACAAGACATTCTTCGGGACACATGGGCTTATCAAGAGATTATGCAGGAGGGACGTCAAGAAGGGCGCGAAGAAGAGCGCCAGCAAAGGCTAAAAGATCAGCGTCAGATGCTCATGAGTCTTGTTCAGGTGCATTTCTCGAATATAGCGCACCTGGCGAAGGAACGAGCTGATGCCATTAAATCCAGAAGCGTTGCAGAGTTTAATTCTCAAGGTGGTCGCGGCACAGGATGAGGAAGAGGCTAAACAGATTCTACTCTCGGTAAGTCGGGCAGCAAGCCGGAAGAAAAGGAAAAAATAATTGCTGCTTGATAAGCCAGTTTACTGGTCTTTACCAAAACTGACGACCAATAAATCCAAAGCCATTTCTGGTGCCATACGACTGCGCTTGAGGGCGGCATCGGTTGCCAATAATTGCCGGTAGGCCCCCTCCAACTGAGCCGGCGTAAATTTCCCTACCTGGCGTAACGCCTTATCAGCCACAAAAGGAGCCATTCCAATGGTGGAAGCTATCTGTCCCGCTCGCATGCCTTTTTGGGAGAGCTCTTTGACGAGCACTAGTGAACGAACCTGTGTGGTTATCGTGCTGATGAGCTTTAGGGGAGGCTCTCCGTCTGCCAGGAGATCATGTAAGATATCGAGTGCCTGCTTGCGATTGCGTTGTGCCAGGGCATCGGTGAGGTCAAATATACGTGCCTCCTGCACCTGTGCCGAGAGCTTGCGCACATCGTCAACATGAATTATAGCCCCATTACCGGCATATGTTGCCAGTTTGTCAAGTTCATTTGCCAGCAGACGAAGCTGGTTGCCAATGAAATTGGCGAGTAAAGCAGCAGCGTCCGGGCTAATGCTCACGCCAATACTTTTTGCCCGTTTAGTAATCCAGCTTTCGAGGGCTGCTCCTTTGGGAAGCATACACTGGATCACCTGGCCATACTGCCCTGCTGTCTTGAGGAGAGGATTACTTGCATCCAATACCTCGTCAACCAGGACAATGAGAACACAGAAATCTGGTAGGTGAGGGATATAATCGACCAGGCCTTTTTCAAAGCCTGCGCGAGACTCCGCGCTCCCTTTACCACTTTTCTTGCTTTTTTTAACCTTGTTTCCTTTCGCTGTTGTAGGAGCCCGATTGATCACCCCCTCCTTGCCTGATTGTGCGTCCTCGTTGCCCACTGTGGACACGGAGGTTTCTCCGCGCCGTTTTTTGGGCAAGCCTTCAACGATGACAATTCGTTGGTCGGTAAGAAAGGGCAGCGTATCACATGTAGCGGTGATGGATGCGAGGTCGATCTCCGCGCCATTGTAGGTGTCCTGGTTATATTCGAAATTTCCCTGTTGCCGAAGTTTCTTTACTTGCTCGCGGATGGTAAATTCGTCGTCGCCATGCAGGAGATAGAACATTGCTCTTCTTTACTTACTTTACGCGTGAACAAGAGTTTGTCTACGGTAGTCACGACGAGTTCGGCTGGCTACGATCAGATCCAGGAGAATTCCGCTTACGAGACCAAGGGTTGAGCACAACAAGAGAGAGCTAAAGAAGGTTGCTGTCCCGCTAACATTAGGAAGTGGTTGGTCGAAGATGAGAGTACCGACCAGGCCGAGAATAATGATGAAACCAAGAAGAGCACCAACAAATACTCCTAAAACAACGACCATTCGGTTCTTTACTACAACTTCACTTATCCAGAATGCGAACAAGAGTGCAACTGGTAGTGCGAGAATAAAACCAAACAAATCCCCTAAGAAGATTCCGTCTATAGGAACCTTAAGTGCGGGCAGATATTGAGATAGGTCCATGTATATCAAAGCCTCCTAAGATATGTTTCAGATGATGCTGTATTATGTATTATACGTCGGCCGGGAGCCAATGACAATATTGCCCTGGCCATCATTGTTCCGCTAAATTGCAACATGTCTCAGCTATCTACGTATACATGTTAGAACTACAATGTAACTCTTCAGGACTTCTCGCCGCCTACGGCGGCTCGCCCATTCATTTGGTGTGAGTTGCAGACCTGGCAGCCTACGGCTGCCAGGTCTGCAACTCACACCAAACCCTCGCGAACTGCCTACGGCAGTGAAGAGTCAAGAACAGAAGTGAGGCAAACACATGATGAATAGAATGACTACTCTTGGACTTGATGAGCGCCTTGAGCGGGTCCTGGCGTATGCATTTGGTTGGGTCTCAGGCTTAATACTTTTTTTTCTTGAGAAGAATCGCAATGTGCGCTGGCACGCAGCGCAATCGATAGTTACCTTTGGAACGTTATCGATACTTATGGTCGTCGTAGGTATGTTGAAAAGTTTCCTGGCATGGATTCCCATTTTGGGCTGGTTGACGAGCGCCGGCCTTAACCTGCTCCTCTCGGCGCTCTGGTGGGTAATGGTGATCTTATGGGTATGGTTGATGATTATGGCCTTTGTGCGAGAGGATTACCGCTTGCCCTTCGTCGGTGATTTTGTACGTTACTGGGTCTAACCATTTATCCTGGTTCGGTAAACTTGTGCTTGTATCACATGTATCACCATCGCTAGCAGTCCGCCGAAGAGCGTGGCAATAAAGTTCACCACGTCGTTGTTGAGCCAGGTAACGCCACGCATTGGTCTGGTCCAGGTTCCACAATTGTGAATGCGCCGCTCGGTCTCTTTCTCACAAGCCGGACAGTAGTACATGGCTTGCACTGTTGCTCCTAATATACTATCTACCATGCTCCCTCCTAGTCCACTTACTAATGCAATAAGGGGAAGAGAGCCCAGAGATTTCTGACAGCGATGGAGCAGCCAGAAGACAACTCCTAAGGTCAGTGCACCCAGCGCAGCAGCCACTGTGCCCAGAAGTGTAATGCCACCAGAAGTACCAGGAGCAACAGGTTTTCCCGTGGTAATCAATCGTGGCTGTTGTAGACTGAGTACTCCTAATTCGGTAGCCCAGGTATCAGCAGTAGCCGTAGCCAGTGCACCGGTATAACCCGCTTGTAATACCTGCTGTAACGAAGCAGACGATGTCAGCCCATAGCCCAGGGCTAGCAATGTCGCGATACCACCGTTGGCAGCTGCCTGTCCAATATCGCGTTGCCCTCCCTTGCTGAACTTATCAGCGGCAGTGTGCGCTTTATCTGGGGCGCGAAAATGTGAAAAAATGCTGGAAGAGATAAAGAAAAAGATAAGCGATAGGCCCCAGGACCAACCTCCCAGGCCAAAAGTCGTTGTGCCCGCGATAATTGCCCCTGCTATACCGCTACGACTTAGCGAACGACGTCGATAGGCGAGGAGACTTATACCTGTGCTAAAGAGTAAACCTAACAGCAGCCGCTGCATCCTAGTAACCTCTTGGGATAGTTTCCATCTCTTTCCTGGCAGAATGAGCTTATACATGTTTAGTACCTCTGAGAAATTGTGGCGTAAATTGTTACAGAACACTATCATTGCTAGTTTTATTCTAAAAGAGGGTCTGCTGTGACGACAAGGGGAAGGAGGAGGTTCAAGTAAGGAGGATGTATTCCTTGTCAAACTGCCATTCAGGTATTGCCTCCAATTCGACATAAAGATGTGGGTGTAAGGGGTCAATATGTTTGGTCAGATGGATATCGACAACCCGGTTGTCGTTCAATGCAAGTCCTTCACAAAGAGCGTCTTGCGTAATTTTAAGGCCTCCATCAAGATCTCGTTTGAGTGGAGTGGTGAAGTAGAAATCAAGGAAGAGAGCCAGGTAGCTTTGGCGCAATGCACTGCGTAGATCAGCGTGCAATACTCCCTGTCTTTCAAGTGAGCGGAGCGTATCGCGTACTTGTTGTTTAAAGCGACGGGCAGCTAGAGAACTTACACGATGCCCACCAACTGTAGCATATTGTTCGTTAATGCTAGGAGGGATTGGCAGAGTGAGACGCAGTAAGGTATTCTTGCTTGTTGACTTCTCTGGCATAAATGTCTCCTGCATATAGTACTTTTGGATATAGGTATTGTGTGTATTGTATCATATCAATGTGTCTTATCTTGCATGCCCTGGTCCGGATTTTAGCTGTTGTCAAGCCAGAGAAAGAGTGATACACTTCGTGCGGGAGTCAATCAACATGTCAAACCTGGCGAAAGTGAGGAGCAAAAGTGATTACGTGTCAACGCTGTGGGAGGCCTGCCCCTATGGGCGTGGCAAATTGTCAATATTGTGGTATGGCGTTAACGAATACTGCCAGCAATTGGCCAGGTTCCAGCGCGGCCTCTAGTATGACTCCAAGGATGGCAGAGCAGTCTCAGCCGGAACTACCAGCCTGGTTGGAAACACTGCGTTCTGGTGAGCGGCCAAACGCATCTACTGCTGGGAACCCAAATTTTTCTGCCGGCGATCTCATTGATGAGGGCATGTTACCAGGTTGGATGCGATCTGAACGCTCAGAGATGTTTGATAATACCCCTTCCGGTAAATATCCTGCACAACGTCCTGCCTCGATGCCTGCACCGAATACTAATAGTGCATTTTCGCCAACGGGGGGGATGCCAGCAAGTTCATTGATTGATGAACAATCTCTTCCTCCCTGGCTGCAAGAGAAGCATGCAGCGCAAGATAACATAGCTGGTTCGAGCCTGGTACAGTCGGAGGCGCTGCCAGATTGGATAAAAACGATTCAGCCACCGGCACTGGCCACTCCCAATCCATTGCGATATGCCCAGCCCCCTGTTCCGCCACAGGGCATCATGGGCAATGACCTGATTGATCGGCAAGCACTGCCCCCGTGGTTGTCTGGCGAGGATACTTCTGCGTCGAACAGCGCACAAGCTGGTTTAGCTGCTTCATCTCTGCTCGATGTGAATGCTTTGCCATCCTGGTTACGTGAAGCCAACCAGGAGCAGCAACCCGCTAGTGCACCAGCATTTCCGCCGCCGACTCAACCTCAGCAGGCAGCTGCCGGCCAGGTACCCAATAACCAGACATTCTATAATCAACCACCCAATGGGCAAGTACCTGCTAGAAATAGTAATTTGTCGGCGGCCTCTTTTATAGATATGGATGCTTTACCCGATTGGTTACGCCCTGCTGAAGATCAGCTCCAAAATGGAGCGTTCCTACCAGAGCAACAGTGGATGGCAGAGAATGTGGGACAGGCTCCGTTTGGTGTTCATGGAACTCCTGGCCGTCCAGATAATATGCGCGTACCCAGTCGCCCTCGTGGCGAAATAGGGTCTCATGAAGAGAGCGAAGTGGCTGCCAATGTTTTTGCATCGATGCTTGGCGTCGCTTCGGCGGCTCCCTATTTCCCTGAGCAGCAGTCGACAAATACTTCTGGGCGTCCGCAGGTATCCAGACCTCTTCCACAATCACAGCAAAACGTATCGCAGCAGCCATTGAGCACTGGAACTGGTGGATATGCCGGAACGCAGTCAATGCAGGGCAATGTGCAACCGCCAGGAGGATATCAAGGGGGGCCAGGAGGGTATCCAATGGGTAATATGCCTGGTGGGCCCGCTGCGGGAATGCCGCCACAACAATCAATGCCGATGAATGTAGCAGGAATGCAGTCAGGTCCCGGTATGAACTATGGCGACAGTGGACAATCGAGACCGAAACCTGCCAGGCGCGGATTCCTCAGCACCATTCTTGACTGGTTCCAGTTCTCACGCTAACCGCAAAGAAAAAGAAGGACACGGAGATGAATACACAGCCCTATACGGAAGGAGGACAGAGACAGAGCCCGGCGAGTAGCTCCAATCTAAATCCATCAGTTGCTAACTCGCTCCTGGTTGCTGACTGTGGTACCGTGTTTACCAAGGTCTCACTGCTTGGCCTTGTCGAAGGCCAATATCGTCTCATGGCACGTGGCGAAGCCCCAACGACAATAGCTCCTCCTCATGAAGATATAACCAGGGGCATTATCCAGGCGATCAATGTCATTGAGTTTATTACAGGTCGTCATTTTGTTTCTGAAGGGCGTATTATCTCTCCTGAGCAGCCGGTTGGTGATGGTGTTGATGTTTTTATTGCAACGATTAGTGCTGGAGGCCCCATCCGGCTGGTCGTTTTGGGGGCAGTCGATGCGGCAATGGAAGGACTGGTGGGTCAAGCTGCTTCTGGACTCTATGCAGAAACCCATGCATTGCCATCACCATCATTTGTAGTAACTTCCGTTCCAAACCTTGTATCTGTAGGTGCTGGCTCGACGTCTGTTTCCAGGGGGGCAGGAGGGGCATGGACACCTGAACGAGTTGCCCTCGAGTGGGAACGTCAGATCGAGCGCATCCGAGAGCTGCAACCTCATGCTGCTTTGATCGTTGGCGTGGCAGATGGGCCCGCGGGCCCTGCACCTCTTCAAGAAGCCTGCCAGCTGCTGGTGAGTGCGGCAAAAGAATTGAACGAACAACACGGCGCTGGCGTTTCTGCGGGCGTGGCTCCAAATGATGTTGCTTCACGTCAAATCGCGGTGTTGTATGCTGCTGCCCCAGAATATGTTGAAGCCGTACGGGGTATGTTGCAAGGGGTTGCTGAAGTGACTCGTGTTGAATCGTTGGTTTCCCAAACACAAATTGGGCCAACCAGTATCGCTGTGGGAGGACTCTACGACCGTGATGTTATGAGGCACATTCCCGGCTATGCTCATTTACATGGATGGTCTAGCTCTGCCCCTGTTGCAACTGCAACCTCGTTGAGTAGCCTGGTACGTTTTCTTGCTCAGCATTATGCTATGAATGTAATGGCAGTGGACATAGGTGGAGCAACTACTACTTTGATGTTAGCTGGCGAGAGAGGCGAGTTTATTCCTAAGGTAAACACGGGTATGGGGGTTGGTCCAGCTGTGGGAGCCATCTTGCAAAAGGTCGGCATACAACGTATTGCTCGTTGGCTGCCTTTTGATATTAGCGAAGATGAGTTGCGCCAGTACGTATTAAATCGTATGCTGCATCCTCACGTGGTACCAACAAACCAGCGCGATCTGCAGATAAGCCAGGCATTTGCACGTGAAGCATTGATTTTGACTGTTGAAGCTGTCAAACAAAGCAATTTTGAATGGCTAGATGCTGATTTGATTTTAGCTACGGGTGGTGTCCTGTCTCACGCGCCAAAATTTGGACAGGTGGCGTTAATGTTGCTCGATGCACTTCAGCCACGGGGAGTCACTTCATTAGTACTTGATCGCACTATGCTTATTTCACAACTGGGTGCTGTAGCTACAGTTGCTCCTGTAGCTGCTGTCCAGGTGAACGAGAATGATGCTGTCACGCATCGTCTTGGTACCTGCGTTATTCCCTTTGGCACGATGCCACGAGGCGAACTTGCCATCCGAGTTGATCTTGAGTATACGAATGGACGGCAACTCACAGTTGATGTGATGGGTGGCTCTATTGAGGTTATTCCACTGCGGACTAATGAGCAGGCCCTACTTTCATTGTTCCCCGCGCCAACCGTTGATGTTGGCCTGGGCCAAGGTGAGAGAGCACGGGCCGCTGAAGAGATTGATGGTGGCTTAGTAGGTCTGATTATTGATGCACGTGGCAGGCCATTGGATCTGCCACGTGATGAAAAAGAACGCCAGGCATGTCTGTTACAGTGGATGCACGCAATAGGAGCCTGAGCGTGGGAGGGGAAAAGGGAGGCACCTGCTATGACCTATCAGCTTGGTTGGTCTGTAATACCGCAGATACTCGTTAGAAGAGAGCGCTGGCCCGGTAGGTACAAGACGAAAGGGATACCGCTGGTGCATCCCGGTCAAGATGTACTACCGGATCAACCTGTACTTCGCCTGGAGAAAAATGAGCCGGTTGAAGCTATAGAAACGGTTCCTATTCCTCGCCTCTCGCTTCCAGGAGTGATAGATACTCTCACCTACCCAGATCATAGTTCGAGAAATGGTGATGTCTCCTTAAACAGACAGCATGCTGATGAGACGCTACCCGCCGGTCTACGTGGGCGCGTGGTTGATATTACGCGTCGAGGGAGTGTGATCATTGAGAGCTGCGCTGCAGTACTCCAGGGTGCCATCGGCGCCGGCAACCAGGTCGCTGGCGTACTCACCATGTGGCAAGCTCCTGACGCTGGTCGCGGTCAACAGGCTATTCCTCCTGGCGCGCTGCTAGTTATTCCCGGGCCATTGAATTTTGCTATGTTGCGCCAGGCGATGATCTCTGGTGTTGTGGGCGTCATTGCCAGTAGCATCTCTTCACGTGACTTTGAAGGTTTTTTACGCACCGATTTAATCGAGCTTATCGATAGCGTCGATGTCGAGTTAGCCCAGGCTCATCTTCCGCAAATGACGGTACTCCTTACCGAGGGACTCGGTACGATTGCCATGCCTGCTCGCACCATGAATCTGCTCAGCCATTACCAGGGATCAATAGCCCTGCTCTCAGGTGCGACTTCTGTCCGTCAAGGTATCTTTCCTGAGTTAGTGATTTCGCTGCCGGCAAAAGAAGTACAGCAAAACTGGCACCCGGTGCGGCCTGATCCAATCTTAACGCTTGGCGCACAAGTGCGTGTATGCAGTGGTGATCACGAGGGAGCCATTGGAAGCATAGACTATCTCTATTCTCATGAGCAAGTATTTCCCTCGGGTATTCGCGCTCGAGCCGCTCGTCTGCGCCTCGAAGACGGCTCCATGTTGACTATTCCTTTGACGTTAGTCGAGAGAATCAGTTAACTCTTATCCACAATCTTAAATGCTTATCCACACATCATTCTGTAACATGTGGATAACTCGTATTTCACGGCAAAATCAAGGATTTGCCCGTCATATCCTTTGGCTGTGGAATATCAAGAATCTGCAAAATCGTAGGTGACACATCAGCCAGGATTCCATCCGTCCTGAGCCTGGCATCTGCCAATGATGGTACAACCAAATAGAGCGGCACAGGATACGTCGTATGGGCAGTAAACGGTTTGCCTGTATCGTACTCAATAAGCTGTTCGGCATTACCATGGTCGGCGGTAACCAGCAGGCCGCCTCCCATAGCCAGCGTTGCCTCCACGACGCGGCCAACGCCGGTATCGACTACTTCAACGGCCTTGATCGCGGCCTCGATTACGCCTGTATGGCCAACCATGTCAGCGTTGGCGTAGTTCATGATCACCAGGTCGTATTGCCCGCTGCGGATATGCTCGACGGCGGTATCGGTAACGCCGACAGCGCTCATTTCTGGCTGCAGGTCATAGGTTGGCACCCTGGGCGAGGGCACAAGTAGCCGCTCTTCGCCAGGGAAGGGCGTTTCGCGCCGGCCATTGATAAAGTAGGTGACGTGGGCGTATTTCTCCGTCTCAGCAGTATGGAATTGGCGTAGTCCTGCTTCAGAGATTACCCGCGCCAGTGGCATTTCGACCTCGTCGGCGCGGTAGGCAACTTCCGCGTCGAGTCCTTCCTCGTACTCCGTCATCATCACATATTGTAAGTCCTCAATGCGTGGCCCCCGGTTGAATTTTCCCTCGGCCTGAGGCGGTAGTTCCTTCATCACAAAGGCTTTAGTAAGTTGGCGAGCACGATCAGGGCGGAAGTTGTAATGGATCAAGGCGTCGCCAGCCTTCACTACGGCGACCGGATGGTTATCTTCTATGATGACCGTGGGAATAATGAACTCATCGGTAATACTCTTGTCATAGGATTGCTGGATGGCTTCTACTGCCGAGTTGGCATGTTGCCCTTCGCCGCGTGTTATGGCGAAATAGGTCATGCCCGTACGGTCCCAGCGATTGTCACGGTCCATTGCGTAATAACGCCCACTGACCGTCGCTACTTTTGCCGCGTGTGCGCCGCCAATTTCGCCTGCGCGAGTTTGAAGCTGCCGCATAAACTCGATACCGCCGGTAGGCGAGGTATCACGGCCATCGGTGAATGAGTGAATATAGACGCGCTCAATATCATGCATATGGGCTAAACGCAAAAGCGCCTCCAGGTGCGATTCGTGGGCGTGAACGCCACCGTTGCCGAGCAGGCCGCAGATATGCAGTTGTGATGAATTCTTTTTGACATGTTCGATAGCTTTGAGCAGGGCAGGATTGGAAAAGAAGGAGCCATCGCGAATTGACTCATTCACGCGGGTATAGTCTTGCAGGACGCGCTTCCCCGCACCAATATTCTGGTGTCCAACCTCAGAGTTGCCCATCTGGCCTTCCGGTAAACCAACCGCTGCGCCAGAGGTTTTAACGGCTGTATGCGGCCATTCGCGTGCCAGCCTGTCAATATTGGGTGTATGCGCCAGGGCAATGGCGTTGCCCTCTTTGCGCGGATTAATGCCCCAACCATCCATAACAATTAAAACAAAGGGACGTGGTCGCTTCGTCGTATTCATTACACTTTGCGCTCCTTGTAGACGTCAATAAATATGAATATTCTGTCTGCTCATTGTATCACGCAAGATGGATAGCAGGTTGACTGCCACTCGTAAGTTAATATGCTTGAGTATCCGAATCTGGCCCATCAGCGTGGTATCTATAAAGTAAGGTTAGTCTAGAACCGGGGGCGTTATGTCTCAAGCATTTCAAAATAACCAGTTAGTGGTATTTTTGATTGTGTTGGCTATATTGTTTGTAATCGCGATCATCCTGGCAGCTGTGGGAGTAATGCGACGCAGGCAACATGGTCGAACACTGGATAGTTCTACGTTCGGCAATAATATTGATGAGGGTAGGGAAGTAGGTCCTACCAGGGATACGAGTGGCAGATCAGAGAGAGAACGTTCCACTGGTGGAGTAAGTAAACTTTCTGGTCCAGGCAGTGATAGGCGTAGTTAGGTTAGCATTATGAGTAAGTAACAATCGAGAGGCACCTCCTCCCACCGGAGAAGTTGCCTGATAATTGAGCAAACAAAAGTGGTAAGGTCAGCGAAGGTCTTACCGCTTCTATTTGTTCAATTATCAGAACACCTCCAGAACTTTGTGAAACACTATTATCCTATACTTGATGGCTCCCAAAAAGTATTTCGTAACGCTGTTTGTAACGGTTCCGTAACGCAGTCGCGCTATACTACTGTTGTTTCATGATACCAGCGGACGTTGTACAATGAGAAATAAGAATTGTACCTTAAAGCAGGGTATAAACGTATAAGGTTTTGTGGTATTGTAGTATAGAAACTAACGCAGTACCTTGATTTTTGTATCTCATCCTGGACAGAAGGAAAGATCAGTATGATTCAGCTACAATTACAGTCGCTGGCACGACGACTTAACATAAGCTTAATAGCTTTAGTCACAGCCCTTTGCTTGCTACTCGCAACCACGCTGGCAGTACAGGCAAATACGGTGATCATCAACGATCCTGCAGGTGTTCTTAATGCAGATCAGGTAAGAAGTGAGGCGGCAAATCTGCCGGATCCTATCAGCATCTATACGACAAAGACTTTCACTGGAACGACATCAGACTTTGATCAGCGCACTCGCAGCCATATCACCAGTCCAAATATGATTGTAATCACTATTGATACGGTGCATCATCACCTGGCGATTGTGGGTGGCTCAAGTGTCCCATTATCAAACAGCCAGTATAATGATGCTGTACAAGCCTTCAAAAATGCTTATAACAGCAATGGCGATGACTATACTGCCGCAACGATTGCGGCTCTTCGCTCCCTACGTAGTTCTTTAGGGGCAGCTCCGGTTTCTTCTGGCAATGGAAACAATCCTGTACCCATTCCATCGAGTGGTGGCGGATTTTTCCCTGGATTCGGCACGCTTTGTTGCATCGGTTTACTCGTGCTGGTCATTGCCGGAGTAATCTTTGGAGTGATGCGTCGTCGTGCTCGTTTTGGCCAACCTGTGACGGGGACCCCTTACCAGCAGCCCTATAATCAACCCTACAATCAGGGGTATCCTCCTCCTGGTTATGGGCCTGGTTACAACCAGGGTGGGGTGAATCCCTGGGTAGCTGGTGGTTTAGGAGCAGCTGCGGGTGGCTTTCTTGGTTATGAGCTAGGTAAAGAACAGGGTGAAGGAGAAGCCCGAGAAGGAGACCAGCAAGGCAACTGGGCTGGTGGTAACGATGCTGGCGGCGGCGCCAGTGGAGATTTTGGTGGTGGCGGAGGAGACTTTGGTGGCGGTGGCGGAGGTGGAGGGGATTTCGGCGGTGGCGGAGGTGGAGACTTCGGTGGTGGAGGCGGAGGGAATTTCTAACCTAAACAATAACAATCAGGGCACTCCCGCCCAGGAGTGCCCTGATTGTTATTGCTTAGATCAAGCAATATATTGAGCGTTTATTGCTCCGAAGGTGGCGTCTCAATTCGGCGGCGACCCCGTCTGCGAGCCAACTCAGCAACTCGAAGACGAGCAATCGCACGTTCAAGTGCAGCTTGTAACTCGGCGCGCTCGACGTTGGATTGAGCCTGCGCCAATCGCTCTTGAGCGCGGCGACGTGCCTCCTCGGCACGAGCATGGTCGATCTCTTCGGCGTGCTCAGCTGTATCTGCCAGTACTGTGACATTGTCGTCAGATACTTCGAGGAAACCGCCTGATACAAACAGAGGCTCTTCGGCTCCATTCAGTTCGATGCGCAAGTCGCCTGGAGCTAGCGTGGTCAGTAAAGCCGCATGTCTTGGCAATATACCCAGCCTGCCCTCGCTGCCAGGAGCGCTGACAAGGGTAGCTTCGCCGTTGTAGAGTTCACGTTCGGCAGTCACTACCTCGACATGCAGGGTGTTGCGTGTCGCCATAGTTTAACCCTTCTGATTCTCTGCTTCGTAGTCCTGCACAACTTCTTCGATGTTTCCCTTCAGATAGAAGTAGTTTTCAGGAATGTGGTCATATTTGCCTTCCAGAACCTCTTTGAACCCTTGAACTGTTTCCTTCACAGGGACGTATCTACCTTCCTTGCCAGTAAATACCTCCGCTACGGTGAAGGGTTGTGAGAAGAAGCGCTGCAACTTACGGGCACGTGCCACAGTTAGTTTGTCTTCGTCCGATAGTTCATCAACACCGAGAATGGCGATGATGTCCTGCAGGTCTTTGTAGCGCTGCAACACTTTCTGCACATTGCGAGCAATATTGTAGTGTTCTTCACCGACCACCTGTGGATCGAGCAAACGGCTGGTGGAGGCCAGCGGATCGATGGCAGGATAGATACCCTGCTCAAAGATGGCTCGTTCCAACACAATCGTCGAGTCGAGGTGGGCAAAGGTTGTGGCCGGAGCCGGGTCAGTGTAGTCGTCAGCAGGGACATAAACAGCCTGCATCGAGGTTACTGAACCTTTCTTCGTCGAGGTGATGCGCTCTTGCAGTTCGCCCATCTCTTCCGCCAGATTTGGCTGATAACCTACGGCGGAAGGCATACGCCCCAGCAGCGCCGACACCTCGGCTCCTGCCTGGGTGAAGCGGAAGATGTTGTCGATGAAGAGCAAGACGTCCTTACCCTCTTCATCGCGGAAGTATTCCGCAATAGTTAGCCCTGTCAGGGCGACGCGCAGACGTGAACCAGGAGGCTCGTTCATCTGGCCGAACACCATTGCGAGACGGTCGATAACTCCTGCTTCTTGCATTTCATGATAAAGGTCGTTACCCTCGCGAGTGCGTTCTCCTACGCCGGCGAAAACGCTAAAACCCCCGTGTCCTTTAGCAATATTGTTGATGAGTTCCTGGATGATAACGGTTTTGCCGACACCTGCACCACCGAAAGCGCCAATTTTACCGCCTTTCATGAAAGGGCAAACGAGATCGATAACTTTGATGCCTGTCTCAAAGACCTCGATCTCTTCAGCCTGCTCTACCAGGCCAGGTGCGTCTCGATGGATGGGCAAACGTGGAGCATCGGGAATGTCCGGTTTATTGTCAATTGGCTGCCCAAGAACATTGAAGATGCGTCCGAGTGTCTGCTCTCCAACAGGAACTGTAATGGAGTGGCCCATATCATAAGCGTCTATGCCACGCTGAAGACCATCGGTTGCTCCCATGGCCACGCAGCGTACCCAATTATTGCCCAGGAGTTGCTCAACCTCAAAGATGAGATCCTGGTCAGCGCCAGAGGGACGCGTACGAATTTCATTATATATATCGGGTACTTTGTCCGGGGGAAATTCGATGTCTACGACAGCCCCCAGTACCTGCACGATTTTACCCTTCGTGCCTACTTCTGTTGCCATATGTTTCTCCTAATATCGGCTCTATTGATTACCTCGTGCATAGGGGAATAAATCGGGCCCCTACAATGCGCCAGCACCGGATACCACCTCAAGAATTTGTGTAGTAATGCTTGCCTGGCGTGCTTTGTTATAGGCAAGAGTGAGATCTTCAACAAGATCATTTGCATTATCGGTAGCATTTTTCATAGCTACCATTTGAGCGGAGTAGAAACTCGCGATCGTCTCAAGCAGCGCCTGGTAGACCAGTACATCCACATAACGTGGTAGTAATGCCTCGAAGATACTCCTGGCATCTGGTTCATAGATGTATTCGACGGTCTTTCGTTCTTGATTCTCCTCGACGGAAGGTGGCTGGACAGGCAAAAGTTGTACAGCAGTTGGCACCTGTGATACCGTGTTGACAAACCTGGGGTAAACCAGATAGACAACATCGACCTCACCTTTCAGGAAGGCATCTACTGCAACCTCAGCAATAGCACTGGCATCGCCCAGTGAGGGCTTATCTCCCAAGTTGACGAACTCGGCAATGAGATGCTGCTGTGTTCGTATAATGAAGTCACGTCCCTTGCGGCCAACGGCCACGAATTCTATGTCTGGACGTTGTTGACCATCCTGCACCAGTTTGTTTTGTTGCTCCAGTGCAGTAGACAGGGCCTTACGATTGATATTACTGGGAAGTGCCCCGCAGAGGCCACGATCAGGCGTGATATCTACAATACCAATATTGCGTACCGGGCGCCGCCTTAGCAGAGCTACTCCCTCACCAAGGTCTTCTCCCGTAGCATTGGCAAGACGTGAGACGAGCGCTCGAATCTGTTCGGCATAGGGGCGTGCCTGTTCGACACGCTCTTGCGCTCGTCGCATCTTACTACTTGCCACCATTTGCATAGCCTTGGTAATCTGCGCTGTATTTTTGACCGAACGTATGCGTCGCCGGACTTCACGGGTTGATGGCATAGATGTGCCTCCTGGGCTACGCTTTTGTCTGCGTGTTCTCGCCTGCCTGCTGACCCTGTGACTGACCATCCTGAGATTGATCATCAGGGACGTCTACTTTGTTCGCTGCCACAGCTGCTGCCTTCTGCTGAGCCTGTTGATCCTCATCGCCACCGGGCTCTGCCGTCTGCTTGAATTCTTCAATCGCGGCTCGCAACTGCTTCAGCAGTTCGTCAGACATCTTGTTTTTGGCCATAACCGATTGATCAATAATGGCCTGCCCTATCTCTGGATGGTTGGCATCCATATAGCGATAGAACGCTGCTTCCCATGCGGTGACCTTATCGACTGGGACATCATCAAGATATCCGTTGGTAGCGGCATAAATGATCATGACCTGTTTCTCGACGGGCACGGGCCGGTACTGTGGCTGCTTAAGGATTTCGGTCAAGCGCTGCCCGCGGTCAATACGTGCCTTGGTTGCCTTGTCGAGGTCCGATGAAAACTGTGCAAACGCAGCAAGCTCACGGAACTGTGCCAGGTCGAGGCGCAGTGAGCCGGCTACCTGTTTCATAGCGCGGGACTGGGCGCTACTACCTACACGCGAGACAGAGAGGCCCACGTTAATAGCTGGTCGTATGCCTGCATTAAACAGGTCGGTCTCAAGGAAGATCTGCCCATCGGTAATCGAAATGACATTGGTCGGAATGTAGGCCGAAATGTCATTGGCGCGTGTTTCAATGATTGGCAGCGCTGTGAGAGAGCCACCACCGTAATCCTTATTCATGCGCGCTGCACGTTCCAGGAGGCGAGAATGTAGGTAGAAGACATCGCCAGGAAATGCCTCGCGTCCAGGAGGACGGCGAATAATGAGCGAGATGTTGCGATAGGCCTCGGCGTGCTTGGTCAGATCATCATAGATGACAAGTGCATCCTTACCTTGCTCCATGAACTCTTCGCCCATAGAACAACCTGCATACGGGGCCAGGTACTTCAAAGGAGCAGGGTCGGCGGCCCCTGCCACTACGATGATGGTATGCTCCATCGCGCCGTGCTGCTCCAGAATCTCACGAATACGTGCAACAAAAGAGTTTTTCTGGCCAATGGCAACATAGATACAGATGAGATCCTTGCCCTTCTGGTTGATGATTGTGTCAAGGATAATAGCAGTCTTACCCGTCTGGCGGTCGCCGATGATCAGTTCACGCTGACCGCGTCCAATGGGGATCATGCTGTCGATAGCCTTAATACCGGTCTGCACCGGCGTATCTACACTTTGCCGCGTGATAACTCCCGGGGCAATTCGCTCCACCGGGCGCGTCTTATCCGTATTGATTGGTCCATTATCGTCGATTGGCTCCCCAAGAGGGTTGACCACACGACCAATGAGTGCATCACCAACGGGAACGGCGACAACCTGACCGGTGGTACGCACTTCGTCGTCTTCTTTAATGTGTGTAAAATCGCCAAGAATAGGACAGCTAACCGTCTCTTCTTCGAGGTTAAAAGCCAGGCCCCGAATTCCTGTGCGAGGGAATTCTACTAATTCGAGATACTTCACATCCTGCAAGCCGTAGACGCGAGCAATGCCGTCCTGTACCGCAATAACGGTACCGACACTGGCTGTTTCTACCTCGGGGCCACCAAAACCTGTGATGCTGTTCTCTATGATGGCACTGATTTCATCAGCCCAAGTTGCCATCGTTGTTCCTCCTCGGTTTCAAGACTTCTCCCATCTATGGAAGGGAGAAGCGTGGGTAAACAGGGCGACCACGAGGGGCCACCCTGGACGACCTCACCGCCAAGTATCCATGGTAGGGACGGCCTCGTGGTCGCCCCGGGCGGTATTACGCTTACTTACTGTATTTTGCTGGACTCAACCGTATCCTGCTGGGGAGAACGCACGGCCCCGTCGGCGGCAGTAGTCTGGCCTTCGCTGCCTACCTCGAAGGGCAGATTCATGCCGCTGCTCAGTGCACTTTTCAACAGTTGTTGTCGAAGTGCTGCCAGGCGAGAACGGACGCTCCCATCGATGACTTGATCACCGACGCGGGCTATGACTCCTCCAAGAATATCTGGCTGAACCCTTGCATGAGTGATAATAGTTTTGCCAGTTCTTTTTTCTAGCGCCTGCTTGATTTGGGTAAGCTCCGCATCGTCAATCCGCGTTGCTGTTGTAACGTCCGCTATTGCCTCGTTCTTGTAGCTGTGTACAAGCTGTTCGAGTTCGTTGGCGATATTTGGCATGATGTCAACCAGTTCCCGTTGGACAACGAGCAAGGCGAGGTTGAGCGATGTAGGCAGCAGCTTATTGGCCAGTGCCTGGCGTATGGCTGTCTCTTTGCGCTGCGCAGGGACCTTTGGCTCCCGTAGAAGATAGGCCAGCTTACGGTGAGCAAAGACCTGGGCTATCCCACGCACGTCCTCAAGGGTACGCTCGAGCGAATGTTGTTTCAACCCGATATCGAACATTGCCCCGGCGTAGCGGCGTGCTATCGCTCCTTTAGGCATTACTGCTCCTTTGGCTGGCTCGTTTTCACGAACTCTTCAATCAGCCGGCGGTTGTCCTTACTATCAACTGATTTACTAATGACTTTGGTTGCGGCATTAATAGAAAGATTGACGACTAAGCGGATGAGTTCAGCGCGCGCACGAGCAGCCTCTTGTTGAATGTGTGCAACTTGTTGCTCCTCGATCTCCCGGGCGCGGGCATACGCCTCCTCTTGAATGCGCTTGGCTTCACGCTCTGCAGCCCTTTCTGCCTGCGCAATGATATCTTGTGATTGCCTGCGTGCCTCACGCAGGACCTCCTCCGCCCGTTGGGTTGCCTCTTCGAGTTCACGCCTGGCTCGTTCCGCATTCTCAACACCCTCTCGAATCAGGGCTTGTCGCTTCTCGAGCGTCTTAATAATAGTGGGAAATCCCCATCTCCAGAGTACAACGAAAATAACGCCAAAGCTGAAGAGCTGGGAGAGGAAGGCAACAGCATTAATGCCGAAACCGCCTAGTATATCGGCAAGAATTAACATATGCGCCACGGTGTGCGCCTCCTTTCGCAGAGGTAGTTGACATGGCATCTACAAGGGGTAGCCTAGCAGTGATAGGCATCCACTACAATGTACACGACCATCCTCACCTTGAGGAATACCCCTTGTGAAGGCCAGAATACTATCTACTTCGGAAGAATGAAGGCAATAACCAGAGCGTAAATAGCGATAGCTTCGGCGAAAGCCAGACCAATCAGCATGTTAATACGGATCAAGGGCTCAGCCTCAGGGTTGCGACCAATAGCGCTGAATGCTTGACCGGCTGCAATACCGATGCCAATCCCGGGGCCGATGGCTCCCAGACCAATGGCTAATGCTACTGACAGTGAATTCGGAATCATGGTTGAAAATCCTCCTTAAGGACAATACTGTTTGTTTTTCGTTAAATTATGCAATCGCAGTAAAAAATATCTGCGAGTAGCAATTACTGGAACAAGACATCCTGATGAAATTAATGTACCCCCGCTTGCTGTTTTGTCGCCTCCTGTCGCTCAAATTCTTTGAGCGCTTCCTGCTCGGTTTCCTCACCATGCGTGTGACTGGTTGTCGCAATTTCCAGGTAGACCAGGGACAGTAGCGCGAAGACCAGTGCCTGTACAAAGGCAACAAACAGTTCGAGCGGTATAAAAACAATGTCAGCTAAAAAGGGAAGTATGAAAGCGAACACGGCTAACACTGCGCTACCAGCGAAGATGTTGCCAAAGAGACGAAAGGCCAGTGAAATTACACGGGCTATTTCACTGATGATCTCAATAATACCCACGAAGAACTCAATAAATCCCTGGAACATACCCTGGAAATCAAGCTTGACCAAGGACCTGAAAAACGTTTGCACATTGAAGTATTTACCCAGGTGTTGCAACGGCCCCAGCGTATAGAACCCAAAGCCCTGAGCAGTTATTACTGCGATAAGAGCCATGGAAAAATTCAGGTTCAGGTCGCTGGTGGCAGGACGAATCCAGGGAACTAACTTGTCAGAGAGGTCTCCAAACAACAGGAAGCCAAAAACTGGTTGGCTGGTTATATGGGCTGCACGTATAGCTGTGAGATTGATAGACCCGACGGTATCTACACCTGGAAAAACATCCAGCAGATTAGAAACGAGGATGAAGATAAAGAAGGTAGCTACCAGTGGGAAAAACTTTTTCCCTTTTTCTTTGCCAGAAACACCCTCTACTAATCCCAGGAGTAACTCCACTACCCACTCCATAAAGTTCTGCATTCCCCTGGGAATCATGTCACGTCGACGCGTACCAGCATAAAAGAGCGCTACTAAGACGATGATCGAGAACCAGGTACAAAGTAGCGTATTTGTAATCGGAAACCCAAAGGGGGTAGCGATCACGTCCGGTTGGATCTTTATTGTAATAAGTCTCCAGAGCGACACTCGGCATCCTCCTATCATCCCTCCTGATTGAAGATAGACGCGTCAGCGTCGTTGAAGGGATGCATTTAAGGTTCCTCTGAACATTCCTCCTGAGCCTGTTGGGGCGATCCCTCGTGGTCGCCCATGCACTAGCCTCGTTGAAGAATGTATTTCAAGGTTTCTCCTACTCACCGAGCCCTGCTGAGTCTGGTTTGTTACTAATGGTTCCGTCCCGTCTATCTTTTCAGAAAAGGTGCCAGTAAACGGTATGCTCCATATATTCCCAAGGTCAGGCCAAGCAGCAGCCCGAGAAGTAAAAATACATCATTGGTATGAGCAATGCCATCAAGGTATCGTCCTCCAATGGCACCTAGAGCAATGGGAATGGCTATCACCAAGCCAAGTGCTCCCATAAGGCCCAAGGATCCCCAAACAGAGGGCGGTTCATTCTTTTTCATCCGCAATAATCCGTCTGTTTTCTCTCCTATTATACCAGTTGGATTATAGCACACGGAGCAAAATATCTGCAACGGTAGATACAATGTGCGCGCAGCTTTACAAAAGTCAGGGATGCAGAGGGCTTTTGAAACCATCGGTGCAATAGAAACGTCTTGATGAGAGTAATAAGGAGTATTGAACTCAAGCTGCGAGTAATGGAACGCTTTGAAAAGTCTGCAAATGGTCTGCGCAGCCTACATATTTTGATAGCTATATCAGGAGGTTCCAATGCGTCCGTCAGTTGCCCGAGTATCGTCCAATCATTCCTGGTTCTGGTCATTCCTATTTGCCGATACGTCAAGGCGCCTTTTCGTCATCGATCCCCGTGTGCGCATCTTTCTCCTCTCCTTCGCGATGCTCTTCTTCGAGCTGCTCTGCATTCGCTGGATTCCGTCCTATGTCCGCTACCTGAGCTACTTCAACAACTTCATCCTGCTCGCCTCGTTCCTGGGTATCGGTCTTGGTATGTTGTCGGCGCGGCGCCAGCGTTTCTGGTTTCCCCCTTTCCCGCTGCTACTGCTGCTCCTGACAATTGTCGTCGCGGTCAACCGCTTCGACCTGCGCATCAATTCAACCGACGTGCTCTATTATGGGGCCGGTGAAGCGCAAAGTGCACAGGCGGAAAACTTTATCGTCCTGCCAATCATTTTCGGGATGGTGACTATCTGCTTCATCCCACTGGGCCGCTCGTTTGGCCGGTTGTTCACGGAGGTTAAGCCACTCACCGCGTACACCTTTGATATCATCGGCAGCCTGGTGGGGATCGCCTCCTTCTCCGTCATGTCCTATTTCTCCTTGCCGCCGGTCATCTGGTTTGCTGTCCTGGCGCTGCCACTCCTACTGCTGAGCGCGAAGTGGACGATCCTGGCGACCGCGGTGATACTCCTCGCGAGCATCGCCGTCGCCTGGCAAATGCAGTTGGGTGCCTTCTGGTCGCCGTACTATAAGATCCTGCTCCATCCTGCTGTTCCCAGCGGTTATATCGTCGATGTCAACAACGCCGGGGGCCACCAATCGATGATCCCCTGGCAGTACAAGGAGCCTTTCTACCGGCGCCTGTATGAGCTCTTCCCCGGCAAATCGTTTCATCACGCCCTGATCCTTGGGGCAGGTAGCGGGTCGGATACTGCTACAGCGCTGGCCAACGGAGTCCAGTCGATCACGGCAGTGGAGATTGATCCTACCATCCAGAAGCTCGGAGCCCAATACAACCCCGACCATCCCTACAGCAGCTCACGTGTGAAGATTGTCATCAATGACGGGCGCAATTTCCTGCAGAACACGACCGAGCACTATGACCTGATCATCTTTGCCCTGCCCGACTCGCTTACCCTCACTTCAAGTAACACAAGCCTGCGCCTCGAGAGCTTTTTGCTGACTCAGGATGCAATTGCGACGGCGAGGACACGGCTGACCAACAATGGCATACTGGTACTCTACAACTACTACCGTGATGATTGGCTGGTGCAGAAACTGGCCAACATGGCGGGGCACGCCTTCAACCAGGAACCATTTGTCTCCACCTATGGTGGGTGGGGACGTGCCGCGGTCATCATGGTCGGGCCCCGGCTGGCGACGCTGCCCCCAGGCAAGATCGGCCCCTATCACGAGCAAAACCCGAAAGCACCGGGTCGGCCGCTGCGGGTCATAGGCGAGGGCTACTATCCACTGAGCTCGATTACGCCGGCGACCGATGACTGGCCGTTTCTCTACCTGGTTGATCGGAGCTTCCCGCTGCTCTACATCGAAGGTCTCGCCATGGTTGTCCTGTTTGCCCTGGCGGGCACTCTGACGCTCGCTCCCCGACGGGTACTGCGCCGCTTCAACTGGCACATGTTCTTCCTGGGCGTTGCCTTCATGCTCCTCGAGGTTAAGAGCCTGACCACCTTCGCGCTCCTGTTCGGCAGTACCTGGCTGGTCAACTCGCTGGTCTTCTTCGCCATCCTTAGCAGCGTGCTGCTGGCTGTACTGGTGAACAGCCGCCTCAAGATCCGCCGGATTACCCCGTTTTACTTGCTGCTCTTCGGGGTGCTGGTCCTCAATGTTCTCCTGCCGCCTGAAGCGCTGCTGCTTGGCAACCCACTTGTACGCTATCTCCTCGCAAGCGTCCTGGCCTTCACACCGGTGTTTCTGGCGAACATCATCTTCGCCAATTCGTTTCGCGATAGTGAGACAGCAGACGTGGCCTTTGCCTCGAACTTGCTTGGCATTATGGTTGGAGGCGGCCTGGAGTACTTCAGCATGCTCATTGGCTACCGCATGCTTCTCCTGTTTGTGATTGTGTTCTATGCCTGCGCCTTGTTGCTGCGCAACCGTCGACAAGGAGGGGTTCAGGAACCGGCTGTGACGTCATAAAACGTGCTGGATTGTTTGAAGTGCATTTTCTCCCTCAGTTTGCACCTTCATTGCGCTGGAGATTGTCAAGCCTAGAGCGCTCAGGCAGGCCATACCGGAGGCACTCATGAGGAGGGCGGCCCAGGGATGGGAGAAAACGAACATGGCGGTAACTTTGTTCGCAGGGAGGCTCAGCAAGACGTGGAAAACAAGCAGGCCGACAAACTCATTGCTGCCAATCTGTCCGGGGGGTGTTGGCAAAATATAGAACATGTTGTATACAGTATAGCCAAAAATGGCCGTACCAAAGGAAATAGGGAAGCCGATGGTCCTGAAGGCTAACATGGCGAAGAGGCCATCAAAGATGACGGCAACACAGGTAAGCAAGACAGCAGGAATGAAGATTTTAGGGCGGCTGGCACCCAGCAAGAGGGAGTCGACAAAGCCCGTAGCAAAGCCTTCGAACTTGCCTCCGATAGCCCTGGGTAGAATACCAGTTATCTTTTGCAAGAAAGCAATGGCGGCTGCACGTTTCCAGGCTGCTAACGCGACAAAAAAGATCAGGCCAATAAGTAATCCTCCTACGGCTCCCAGGACTAACCAGAGGGTCGTGCCCATTTTGACGCCAAGGAATGGCGCTACGGCCATGATGAAAAGCGCAGGCATGAGGTCTAAGGCCTTATCCATGGCAACTGTTGGCAGCGATTGGCTGACGGGTATTCCCACGGTACGTTTGAGTATCAAGCTCTTTGCTACCTCACCACCGCGTACCGGCAGTAAAAAATTGAGAAAGATGCCAATGAGGAAGAGCTGAATGGCTTTAAAAGTACTGACGTTGCCAATAGGATTCAAGAAAAGTTTCCAGCGTATGCCACGAACACTAAACGCTGTGAGGAATGCTGCGCCTGAGAGGAGACCCAGGATGATGCCTCCTGGTGTCGCCAGGTTTTGTCGCAGAACACCCAGAGTGGTTGGTACATCCACAAATCGCGAGACCAGGTACAACAGGCCAATGCCAATCAGCAAGCCAATCGTCACTTTTATTGCAGGTGTATTGAACAAGGTTTTCCATACACGTTCTTGTTTTGCCTTTGACGCTCTCACTGCGATGGAGACCTGCGGGAGTGTGGGCAATGTGCGGCCAAACGGCTCGCTTCCGTACAGGTTTACCACAGGTAATGGCCCTGTCTGTTGAATACCGTTAGGCCAGTATCCTTCTTCTATGAAGTCTGAAACGTGGTGGATAAATCCGTTACCTGTCCCCCAGACAGGGTCCTCTACAGAGCTGTTGTAGGGTGCGGATTTATCCACCACAGCGTTTTGAGGGGTGGGCAGTTGTTTTGATATACGGATGGCCCGCATCATGCCACTAAGCTGCATTAAGTGTGTACTATTAACCGGCTGTATCTGTGTCGTAGGCTGCGAAGCAACATCTGGCAAATCATCGTCACCAGCACTTGCGGGCGCTATGAATTTGACCTCCAGGGTAGATGGATAGGAATATTTGATTAAGCGCGTTGGGCGACGGATTGATTGTGCTGGACGTTGCTCTGGTTGCATACAAACCTCGTTTCCTCTTACCCCTATAAATAATGATGCTGATAATACCATGCGGCTGTCTGTTTCAACCCTTCATCCAAACTTACTTTTGGGCTGAAGCCGAGCTCGGCTTTAGCACGACTAATATCATAAACGCGACTCCTGGTGAGAAATGTCACACGGCTGCGAGTCAGTGGAGCACGTTCGCCCTGGAAGCCGGGTAGCATGGTAAAGATATCCGCAGCGAGATTGGCTAGCCAGAGTGGAATACTTCCGCCTGGAAGTTCTTTACCCATGGCGTGTGCGATTGCCGTGGCTAGTTCGCGTATAGTGACCGGCTGTTCGCCTGCAATGTTGTAGCTGCGGCCAGCAGCTGCTGGCCGCTCCGCACAGAGCAGAAATGCAGTGATCAAGTCGTCAATGTAGATAGGGTGTAGTAGTGCCTGGCCTCCATCGATGACGCGAAACAGCCCTTTCTTAATAGATGCGAAAAAACCGAGCAGGTGTATATCACCTGGCCCGTAGACCAGTCCTGGCCGTACGACACTGATAGGTAAACCTTGTTCGCGATAAGCTTTGAGCGCAAGCAGTTCGCTCTCCAGTTTCGTCTCTTCGTAGGGATTGGTAGGAGCGAAAGGAGCATCCTCGCATGCAGGTACCACGCCTGTTATGCCGTATACGCCAGTGGTACTGCAATGGACTATGCGGCGTAGTTGACTTTGTCCCTGGCAGGCCGCCAGTAGTCTGCGGGTCCCTTCAACATGGGTAGTCCAATACACTTCCTCGGGGATACTGGGATGATAGAGACAACCCGCGAGATGGTAGATGTATGTGGCACCGTCAACCGCTTGCCGTAGCTGTTTTATGTCGGTA
>WNGP01002815.1_pt1 | contig 25836 bp, 15 predicted proteins | sample 5407671 | NCBI WGS metagenome assembly WNGP01 (sample SAMN13153381, study PRJNA577476) | soil metagenome | isolation source: 40 cm soil or saprolite under Garry oak tree replicate 2 | place: USA:California | collected 2016-06-15
TGTCCCGACATCGGCGACCACCCGCCAAGGCCCCCCACCTTGCACCGTCCAGCCAGCAGGCGGTTGGGCGAGAGTATCGGAATCAAAATTGTCGTAGGCCAGATAGACGTTGTTCAGGTTTGCCGGCGGAGCCGGCGCGTTTGCGTTGCCGTAGAACAACGAATAGCTTGCGTCTGTGCCATTGGCAGCAATATCCGCCTGCAATTTGAACCAGATTGCGGTGCTGGCGGTGTTGCAATTGATTACCTGGCGGTCCAGCTGGGTCCAGGTGTTGGCGGCAAAACGCGCAATGCCCAAATCGTTGCAATCGGCGCGCATTTTTCCGGCGGCAACCAGAGTTGCCGTGTCCACGCTGGGGACCTGTGCGCTGTAGCCGTTGTATCCGTTGAAAGGAGAAGATGCTCCGACAGTCACCGTAATCACCCGCGTGAACGACCACGTTGCTCCATCTTCCAACTGGTCTTTCACCAGCAACCCGTAATTCGGAATCGTTCCGTTGATCCAGCCCTGGGGAATATTCGTGGAAGTCGAATCGCTCAAGACGTTGAAGGAAATGGCTGTCCCAGCCGTCGTCCCGGACGGTTGCGTATCCGCGGCGGTGGCGTCAAAATCTCCCCCCGGGTTGGTCCACGCTAGCACTCCATTCCGCGTATTCCAGGTGACGCCAGCTTCCGTCCAGTCGGTCGTCCCGGTAATGCGATGGACTTCCTGGCTGCGGCTTGTGAAGAGCGGCGTGGTCGGAACGAGATTGAGTGTGGAGGTCTTCAGCGCGGTGTTGGAGTTCAGTCCCGTGGTGCTGAGATCGAATCGCACCAAGGAGCGCTGGTTTGCATTTTGCGCGGTATGCGCGGAAACCGTTGTCGCAGCACCGTTATTGGCCGCGGGAGCAGCCTGACTGACCGTTGCGTCTCGGGTCGACGTCACGGCAGTTTGTTCGTCCGAGAGGAGCGGCGTCGCCGGGCAGACCAGCAGCCACGCGAGAAACCCCCGGAGCATTATCCCGGGATAATTTCGCAATGGTTTGAATGCCGCCTTCATCGTTCTGCCTTTTCTTCCGCTTTGACTGCGGGCGCGGGCTGGCGGGGGATGAGGGTGAAGTCCGATTCGAACGCGAAGAGGTCATCCAGGAAAACACGCACGCGCCACGTCCCGGTGAGATTTCTCTGTGTGATATACGTTCCACCGACGGGCAGCACCGTCAGAACCGAGGAATCCCCCCGGCTTTTCATCAGCAGCGTGGGAATCCCTTCTGGATGAACTTTGTTGGCGTCCGCGATCAAGTGTGGCGCCGGTGGCGCGGGCGAGACTTCGTTCTTGAACGCGGGGCCCATGGCCGCAACCGGCGAAGCACTCCCAATCGAAAACCGCGTCTTTTTTAAGGAATAAATGCTGCCACCCGGCAAAAGAAATTCCACCGTCTGCACATGCTGCCCGCTCACACCGGGCCACACGACGAAAACAAACAGATCGCGAAGGTCAGCGATGCGAAATGTATCCTGCGTGGTCCGGCAGGAAGTATCCGGAGTTTCGCAATAGAAAATCTCCGGCCCGCGGAGACGGGGTTGCGGACGCCGCGCGCGTAGCCGCGCGTCGGAGCGGAGATTGCCCTTTTCCTCGTTGGGTTTGACAAACCGCTTCGAAGATTGGGCATCCGCCTCTCGGGAAACACACGAGAGCAGACCGAGAGAAGCGAAAATCAGAATAGCGAGACGAATTCGTCCCATATTGCCTCCGCAGACGAGCGCTACCGAGGGAATCCCCAGAGAATGACTCTGATTTCAAGCTAACGGGACCGGAGGGGGCTGTCCATGGACCTAACAACTAGAGTTCCTAAGAAACAAGGGTATCGATCTTGCGTCTTGGCAGGGCGCTCGCCCGGAGAAATGGGGCGGTGATGGCAAATCAAACCACGCGATGCTTTGTTCCTTCAGGCGAATAGGTCAGAATAAGACGCTAGCATTCCACAGCGGACGGGGTTTGCGCCCTCCGAGGTCATTCTGGGGAGAGTTCGTCTTGCGTCTTTCCGTCATCGGTTGTGGGTACGTGGGTCTCGTCACCGGAGCTTGCCTCGCCGAAGCCGGACACGAGGTAATTTGCACGGACATCGATCGCGAGCGCATCGCCAAGCTCAATGCCGGCGGCGTCCCGATCTACGAGCATCACCTCGACCAGATTCTCGCGTCCGCCCGGAAAGCAGGAAAGATCTCCTACACGGCCGACGCCGGTGAAGCCATCCGCGCCGCAGACGCCATCTTCATCTGTGTGGGAACCCCGCCGAAGGATTCCGGCGAGGCCGACCTTTCGGCCATCGACAACGTGGCCCGGCAAATCGCCGCGGAAGCGAAATCGTCCAAACTCGTCATCGAAAAAAGCACCGTACCAGCGCGCACCGGCCTCGAGCTCAGCCGCGCCCTTTCCGCTTATTCCAAAAATAGCAAAGTGAAATTCCGGGTCGTCTCCAATCCGGAGTTTCTTCGCGAAGGCACCGCCGTCGCGGATTTTTTCCATCCGGACCGGATTGTTGTCGGCGTCGAGGATCCCTCCTCCGCCGCGGAGCTCCGCGAAATCTACCGCCCGATTCTCGAAAAAAGTTTCCGCTGCCCGGTGCACAACGGAACCTGCCCTCCGGGCCGCAAAGCCGAATTCCTCGTCACCACCATCAACAGCGCTGAGCTCATCAAGCACGCCTCCAATTCTTTCCTCGCGCTGAAAATCAGTTACGCCAACGTGATCGCCGATCTTTGCGAAAAAATAGGCGCAAACGTCGAGGAAGTGACCCATGCCATGGGACTCGACCCGCGCATTGGTGGACAGTTTCTAAAGGCCGGGCTTGGCTATGGAGGTTTCTGTTTCCCGAAGGACGTACAGGCTTTCATTCACTTGTCGGCTTCCGTGGGAGTGGACTTTGACATCCTGAAGGCTACCGAACGCGTCAATAAACAGCGCATCGACCGCTATTTTGAAAAAATCCGCCAGGCGTTGTGGGTAGTGAAAGGCAAGCGCGTCGCCGTTCTTGGACTGGCCTTCAAGGCCAACACCGACGACATTCGCTTCGCTCCGGCGCTGGAAGTAGTCAAGCGCCTGCTCGAGGAAGGCGCGGTCGTGCACGCCACGGACCCGGAAGCGATGCCACGCACCAAGGCGCTCCTTCCTCAGGTGCATTATCACGAGGACGCCTACCAGGCTTTCAAAGACGCCGATGCCGCGCTGGTTTGCACCGAATGGGATTCCTTCCGCAAACTCGATTGGGATCGCGCTGGAAATCTGATGGCGCGCAAACTGGTGATCGACGGGCGAAATCTCTACACGCCGCAGGGCATGCGCGAAAAAGGCTTCGAGTACTACTCCTTCGGCAGAGAATAGTTCTCGCTTTTCAGATTCCAGTCTCCAAGGATGAGGTTTCTATTCCCTATTCCCTACGCACTCATTTTTTATTGAAGACTTCCTTGAAATAAGCCAGCGTCATCTTCAGACCCTCTTCCAATCCAACCTTGGGCTCCCACTTCAGGATGCGCTTCGCTTTGGTAATGTCCGGGCAGCGGCGTCTCGGATCGTCCTGCGGCAGCGGTTCGAAGACGATAAGCGGCGCGTTATCAAAATGTTTGCGGATGCGCTCGGCGAACTCCAGAATCGTGATCTCCTGCGGGTTGCCGACGTTTGTCGGCAAATGCTCATTCGACATCATCAGCCGGTAGATCCCCTCGATCAGGTCGGCAACGTAACAGAAGCTGCGCGTCTGCTTTCCATCCCCATAAATCGTCAGCGGCTTGCCGCTGAGCGCCTGATAAACAAAGTTTGGCAGCGCGCGGCCGTCATTCAGCCGCATCCGCGGCCCATAGGTATTGAAGATTCGCACGATATGCGTATCCACCTTGTGATAGCGGTGATACGCCATAGTCATCGCTTCGGAAAAGCGCTTCGCTTCGTCGTAGACGCCGCGCGGGCCGATGGGATTGACGTGTCCCCAGTAGTCTTCGTGCTGCGGCGAAACTTCCGGATCACCGTAGCATTCGCTCGTGGAGGCCAGAAAAAACTTGGCGTCCTTCGCTAGCGCCAGTTCCAAAGCGTTCTGCGTGCCGACGGAGCCCACCATCATTGTGGCGATGGGGTGCCTCAAATAGTCGGGAGGACTCGCCGGCGAGGCAAAGTGCAGCACGTAACCAACTTTTCCCGCAACTTTCAGCGGCTTGCTCACGTCCGCCTTCTGGAACTTGAACTTTCTATTCTTCGCCAGGTGGCTCAGGTTGCCCTTCGCGCCGGTGATGAAATTGTCCACCGCCAGCACGTCCCACCCCTCGGCGAGCAGCCTGTCGCAAAGATGCGACCCCAGAAACCCCGCCCCGCCGGTCACCACAGCACGCATTCACGCTCCTCCATAAAATCAGTGGGACAGTGTAACGTGACCGCTCGGGAACATCCAAATGTCTGAACCTCGGGCAGTGGGGTTCGTCGCTGTCCGATTACGTCAAGTGGCGCTGGCTGTCGCATGCCAAACTTCCCCGAACCCGTCTGTGGACAGCAATGAGCAGTTTGTCGGCAATGCCGACCACCAGACCGTTGGGTAAATTGGGTCCTGAACCGCGCCCAAGCGCAATCCTCCTCCTTCAGGGGGGAGGTAAGCGAGTGGCACTTTGCTGTTGACACCCGTATCGCTGTGTAGTATAGGGTCATACATGAGAATGCTGATTTTAAGCATCCGGCTGAGAGCTGAGCAACTCCAAGGCTTAGAGAAGTTTGCTAAGGAGCGTCATCTCTCTGTGGGGTGGTGCATCCGAGCAGCCGTTGATGCGTGGTTAAAAAAGACTGCCAAGAACATTTAAGTATCGGCTCTATCCCAACCGCAGGCAGCGGGAGGCGCTATCGACGCAGTTAGGGCCGTGCTCGCGCCGACGCCCAGGGCGATGGTTACCGCGGCAGTGAGCGCAAAGATGGGACTTTTTCGTTGCGTTCGGCCGGCGAATGCCAGATCGCGTAACGGCATCCTTCCACATCATTCACGGGCAGTTGCCGCGCTAAGAATACTACCTCCGTTGTCGCCAATCGGCTTTGCGTTTCTTCGCAAACGTCTTTTGTCGGGATGCGGCTTGCGCGTTTTCTAGGCATTAGCCCGCGCATCGGGTTGCCCTAGCCGTTGCAGCACGGTGAAAAACGACTCCCCGAGGCGTCAATAGAACAGCACCAGCGGAATTGTGCCGGCCAGCGGGCGGGCGTTCACAAGTTTGCTGGATTTGGGAACCCGCAGCACCTGAGCTGCGTAAGTGTATGGAGAGGTGTTCCATGCAAAATTTGCCCGGCAATTTCCACTACGCCCTGCGACAGTTCCGTTTGTCGCCTGTTTTTACCGCTGCGGCGGTACTAACGCTGGCCTTGGGAATCGGCGGGACCACGGCAATATTTACGTTGATCCACGCGGTGATGCTCCGTTCCTTGCCGGTTTCCGATCCCGGCAGGCTCTACCGGGTCGGCGAAGGCGACGAATGCTGCGTGGAAGGGGGTCCCCAGGACCGCTGGGGCATGTTTTCCTTTCCCTTGTACGAGCGGCTGAAGGCAGAAACGCCGGAATTTGAGGAAGTTACCGCCTTCCAAGCCGGGCGTGCCCGCCTCAGCGTGCGACGTCAAGGCATCGAGTCTACTGCCCGGCCCCTGCGCTCGGAGTACGTCACCGGCACCTATTTCTCAACCCTTGGAGTCCGTGCCTTCGGGGGGCGGGTGTTTACCCCGGATGACGACCTGCCGGCTGCTTCGCCGGTTGCCGTGCTTAGCCACCGCGTCTGGCAGACCACTTATGCTTCCGATGCTTCCGTAGTGGGTTCAACGTTCGTCGTAGAAGGCCATCCTCTGACCGTAATCGGCGTCGCGCCGGCCGGATTTTTCGGCGAAACGCTGGAAAGCGACCCTCCTGATATCTGGGTACCCCTCGAGCAGGAACCCATGATGAATGGTGAAGGTAGTCTGTTGCGTCAGCCCATCTCTGCCTGGCTGCGCATGATCGGCCGCTTGCGCCCGGGGGCTTCGACTGACGGCATGGCTCCGCGCCTCACAGCAGTGCTTCGCCAGTGGATGCAGAACGATTCAGGATACCCCTCCAACTGGATGCCTGACGTGATTCGCCTGCTCCCCAAGCAGGTGGTCGGCGTGGTACCCGCCGGAGCCGGCGTGGCCGTGATGAAGGAGGAGTACGGCCGCAGCCTGCAGATCCTGCTTTCGGTGTGCGGCTTGGTCCTTCTGATCGCCTGTTCCAACGTGGCGAACCTGCTGCTCGCTCGCGGAGTAGCGCGTCGAGGCCAAACGGCGATCCGACTTGCCGTAGGCGCCACACCCAGGCAAATCGTTATGCAAGCGCTCACCGAAAGTATCCTGCTCGCCATTGGCGGCGGCATTTTCGGCCTTCTCGTGGCCATGGCGGCGGCCCGGCTCTTGCTTGCCCTCGCGTTCCACAGCTCACATTTTCTTCCCATTAGCACCGCGCCATCGCTCATGGTACTGGCGTTTGCCTTCGGCTTGGCGCTGCTGACCGGAATCATTTTCGGCGCGGCTCCCGCGTGGCTTGCCACGCGCACCGATCCAGCGGAAGCTCTGCGCGGTTCGGGCCGCGGCACCCAGGATCGTTCTTCCTTCGCCCGTAAGGCCCTGCTGGTTGTTCAGGCCAGCTTGTCGGTTGTCCTGGTCGCTGGCGCCACCATGCTGGCGCGAAGTCTGAACAAGCTCGAGCATCAAAATTTCGGATACCAGGTGCAAGGTCGCGTGGAGGTGGATATGAACAATCCTCCAGCGACCTACACGCAGCCCCAGTTAGCCTCGCTCTACCGCCAGCTTGAAGAACAGCTCAACCGTCTCCCCGGCGTGCAGGGTTCCGGACTAGCCCTCTATAACCCGCTTACCGACAACTGGGGCGAGCTCATCATGGTCGCCGGCCATGCTCCCGCCAAACTCAACGAAGAAGCAGGCGCGTCCTGGGATCGCGTGAGCGCCAACTATCTTCAGAATCTTGGCATGCCGATTTTGCGTGGACGCGCGTTTACCGCAGCGGACAATGAAACCACCGCGCCCGTGGCCATCGTCAACGAGGCTTTCGTGAAGCGATTTTTCAAGAGCGACGAAAACCCCCTGGATCAGCACTTTGGCCTCGACGTGCCCGAGTATGCCGGAACCTTCCGTATCGTCGGCGTCGTGCGCGATGCCAAGTTCGCGGGGTGGGGCCTGAGCAGGCCCGCGCGTCCGATGTTCTACGTTCCCCTGGCCCAAAATGTCGCCTACCCTGACGAATTGATGAAGAAAATTGAGCTTCGCTCCCACTTTATCGGCGGAATGATGCTGGTAACCAGTATGTCCCCAGGCGCGCTCGAGGCCCTGCTCACCAGGATGCTGGCGGAGCTGGATCCCAACCTGACGATCAACAGCATCAGGACCTTCGAGCAGCAGATTGAACTTTCTTTTGATCAGGAGCGCGCTGTAGCCAGCCTCGCCGGTTTGTTCGGGATTGTGGCTCTGGTACTGGCGGCTGTTGGACTGTACGGCGTTACGGCATACACGGTTGCGCAGCGAACCAACGAAATCGGCATTCGCATGGCGCTTGGGGCTGACCGCCCGAAAGTGATTCGACTCGTACTGGGCGGGGCATTCAAGCGCGCCTTTGTTGGACTCCTCCTGGGCTTGCCTCTGGCAGTTGGCGCCGGGCGCTTGATCTCTGCCCAACTGTACGGCGTTTCCTCATGGGACCCGCTCGCGTTGACCGTAGCTGCGGGGGCGCTTGCGATCTGCTCATTCTTCGCGGCCATCATTCCCGCAAACCGCGCGGCATCTATTTCGCCCATGAACGCACTGAGAATTGAGTAGCGCAGCGTCGTTCAGAAGAGCGTTAGACCGTACCAGGCCAGGCAACGCCGATTGACCACTTCGACGGGGCGGGATAGCATGCGCCGGTTCCCAAATGGCAGACGCTGGCAATCCCGCTATGGTTTCCCGGCCGCGCTCCCGCACTTTACGGATTCTTTCCGTTGTCGCTGTCAGCGGGCTGCTCCTGGCCGTGGTGATCTTCTTCGGTGTTGGTCGTTGGCTGGTCGTGGAAGACCCGCTTGTGAAAGCGAGAGCGATCGTGGTGCTCAGCGGCGCAATGCCTTTGCGAGCCATCGAAGCAGCGAAGCTCTACCGCGAAGGGTACGCGCCGGAAATCTGGCTTACCCATTCCTCGGAGCCCGGCGAGATGCTGGAAGAGATGGGCATTCCTTTCGCCGGCGAGGACCATTACAACTCTCTCGTTTTGATTCACGAAGGCGTGCCGGCGGAAGCGATCCACGTCCTCGAACCGCCGATTGTGAATACCGTCGACGAAATCAAAGCCGCCGCGGCTGCCCTGGCGCGAGAGAAGGATGGCATGGTGATTTTTGTTACCACAAAAACCCATACTCGCCGCGTCGGCCTGCTCTGGCGCAGGCTCGCTCCCGGCCAAGGACGAGCCATCGTGCGCGCCGCCAGGGGCGATCCCTTTGATCCCCGGCATTGGTGGCGCACCACGAGCGATGCTCTCGATGTGGTGCGCGAAGTCCTGGGCTTGTTGAACGCCTGGGCGGGTTTGCCCCTCCGTCCAGCTCAATGAGACGTAAGTTTTTGCTCGGTGGCAAACGGCGTGCTTCTTTAGAAAAAGAAAAAGCGCTTGCGACGCGGCGAAGGCAATTCATCTTCTACTTCTGGAATGTGCGGCAACGGTCGCCCCTCGAAGGCCGCGAGCGGATTATCCTGGAACAAGGCGCGCGCCTTCTCTTCGCCAAACCGGTCGACGACTACGTCGTAGGCAGGCTGCAGACGGAGCGGCCGGCCGCGCGTATTGTGCGCGTCGCTAGCCACGAAATGGATGAGGCCCTCACCGATCCAGCGCAGCGCAACCTGCTGGGAGCCGGCGCCGAAACCTCCCGTCAGAGAGCCTCCGGTCACCTGAGCGAAGCATCCCTGGCGTACCCACTTTTTCAGGCGCTCCGGTCGCCAGCACAAAATGCCGTTCCGCTCCGGGTGAGTGATCACGGGCTGCACACCGGCGAGCTGAATCTCGTGCAACGTCTGGTCCATCGAAGGCGGGATCGAAAACTCGTTGAACTCCAAAAGCAGGAAATCGCGCTGATTGATGCAATAGGGCGGGGCATCCTTGCGCAACGATCCGAGATTCTCCGGATTGAGATGAAAATCGCAGCCGGTGGCGATTTTCAGCCGGTCGCCGATCTTGGTTTGCAGTTCGTCTCGAAGCTGGCGCACGTGCGCAAAATCGAAAGAGTATTCGTTGCTGGAGTGCGGCGTGGCGACGACGTGGGTGATCCCGTCGGCAATCGCCGATTCCGCCATCGCCACCGATTCTTCCATGGTAGCCGCGCCATCATCAAGACCCGGCAGAATGTGACAGTGCAAATCGACCATTTGGATTAACCGCCCTCTAGCGCCACCATGCACCCAGCGCCTGCCACGCGCCGAGTAAAACCAGGATCACCGCAAAAACCTGACGCATCCTTCGTGGCTCGATATTCTTCGCGAGCATCCCCCCGGCGATGCCGCCCAAAAATATTCCCGGGATCAGCAGCAATCCGGTTTTCCATGAGACGAATCCTTGCTTCGAATATGCCATCAGCGCCAACACTCCGGTAGGAAAAATCAGCGCAACCAAGGATGTTCCCTGCGCGCGATGCTGGCTGAAGGCAAACAGCAGCCCGAGGAGAGGCACCAGAAGGACGCCACCGCCGACCCCGAAAATGCCCGACGCCACACCGCAAACGCACGCGGTCGCGAAGATGCCAACGCCTCGGCCAAAACCCTTAGCCTTAGCCACGGCCTTCTCCTCTACTCGGCCGATGGCACGGCCCTCAAGCTGCGCCTTTTTCCAGAGCAGAAATCCCGCCAGCATGAGGAAGCAACCGAACAATCCTCTCAAGTTCCGGGATGGCATGGGGAGGGCCATCAAGCTCCCTGCATAAGCGCCGAATAGCATTCCCAGCGCGCAGAAAATCCCTGCATTCAAGTCCACCTGGCCCTGCTTCCAGTATTCTCGCAGGGCGCCGACTCCAATCGGCGGCAACAAGATGAAAAGCGAAGTGCCTTGCGCCAGGTGCTGGTCCATGTGGAGCAAATAAACCATGGCCGGCACCAAGACGACGCCACCCCCGATGCCCAAGAGGCCCACCAGCACACCAACGCCAAGTCCCAGCAGAAGAATCATGAAGATCATGGTGACCGGACTGTTTCGCGCGTATCGCCCCGGTGAATCGAATCAAACTCATCTATTTTCCTCCCTCCGGCCTGCTGCGGCAACCTTCCTTGAAAAAGCTGTAACACCGGAAAATGCGCATCGTTTTTTGTTTATGCAGAACCTGCTATATTTACTTGTCTCTGTCACGTCGGTCCGGTGGCCTGCTGGCGGCTGTGCGGTCGCCCGCAACGCGGTATCCCCGAAAACGTGAATCCCTTGACCGCTCGAAGGTCAGACATAAATAGGAGTGCGACGGAACTCATGCCCATCGACCGGAAACCCGAGTTTTTCAAAGGCGCCCAACTCAAAGTGGGAATCATTGGCTGCGGCTACGTGGGCTTGCCCCTGGCGCTACGCTTCGCCGAAGCGGGGCACAAAGTCACTGGATTTGATACCGATTCCAACAAAGTGACGATGCTCAATGCCGGCAAGTCCTACATCGAGCACATTCCTCAGAACAAGATCCAGCAGTTCGTCAACAGCAGGCACTTCAGCGCAAGCAACGATTTCGCGAAGGTGAGGGAAGCCGACGCCATCCTCATTTGTGTTCCCACGCCGCTCGATGAGCGCCGCGAACCGGATCTGAGCTACGTGGAGCAGACCGCCATTTCCATTTATCCGCACCTGCAAAGGGGACAGCTAGTGGTTCTCGAATCGACGACTTACCCAGGCACGACCGAAGAGCTGGTTCTTCCCATCCTGGAGAAAAGCGGTTTGCGCTGCCCCATCGCGACGGGCCCGGAAAATGAAAATGTGGCGTGCGATTTCTACCTGGCGTTTTCACCGGAGCGGGAAGATCCAGGGAACAAGCAGTTTGGGTTGGCACAAATCCCGAAGGTGGTTGGCGGATTGAATCCACCGAGCGGACGCGCGGCGCAAGCGCTGTACTCGCAGGTGGTGTCGCGGGTCGTGCCGGTCAGCTCGACGCGCGCGGCGGAGATGGCCAAGCTGCTCGAAAATATTTTCCGCTGCGTGAACATCGCGCTCGTCAACGAGCTCAAACAGCTCAGCCTGCGCATGAACATCGACATTTGGGAAGTGATCGACGCCGCAGCGACGAAACCCTTTGGTTACATGCCGTTTTATCCGGGCCCGGGTCTCGGCGGCCACTGCATCCCAGTGGATCCGTTCTATCTTTCCTGGAAAGCGCGTGAATATGATTTCGCGACGCGCTTCATCGAGCTGGCCGGCGAAGTCAACACCGCGATGCCGTACCACGTCGTCGACGCAGTCGTCAATTCGCTGAACAATCACAAGAAGAGCATGAAAGGCTCCACGATTCTGATCCTCGGCGTGGCGTACAAGAAGGACGTGGATGATCTGCGTGAATCGCCGACGCTGAAAATCATGCAGCTTCTTAAGCAGCGCGGCGCGCTTCTCGATTACAACGACCCGTATTTCCCGCGACTACACAAGATGCGGCACTACAATTACGAAAACATGAAATCGGTGCCGCTCACTCCGCAGACCATCGGAAGCTACGACGCCGTAATTATCGCCACCGATCATTCGAGCTACGACTTTGCCGCGATCGCCGATGCCGCAAAGCTGGTCATCGACACGCGCAACGCCACGCGCCGCGTGGTGCGCCACCGCCAAAAAATCGTGCTGTGCTAGGCTATCATGACCTCGTCTGCCGAAGAGATTCGCCGCCAGCTCGAGGAAAGCGCTCGCGTCAAGCAGAGTTTTTCCGGCGAATTGATCGGCCGGATCGCACAATTCGCGGAGAAATCCGCAGCCGCTCTGCGCGGAGACGGCAAGCTCGTCTTTTTCGGGAACGGCGGCAGCGCCGCTGATGCCCTGCATCTCGCTGCCGAACTGGTCGTGCGGCTTCGAACGGAACGCCCAGGCCTGGCGGCTCTGGCGCTTACTACGAATCCTTCGGTATTGACTGCGGCGGGCAACGACTACGGATTCGAACGGATTTTTTCACGGCAAATTGAATCGCTCGTCGCAAGGCAGGACATTCTTGTGGCGCTTTCGACGAGCGGCAACAGCCCCAACGTGATTCGCGGACTGGAAGCCGGGCGCGCTCGCGGGGCCTATCTCGTGGCCTTCACTGGGGAGACGGGCGGGCATCTCGCCAGCAAGGTGGATCTTCTCTTGAATGTGCCTTCAGAAGACGCGCAGCGCATCCAGGAATGTCACATTACCATCGGCCACATCGGTTGCAGCCTCATCGAAGAGCTCGCAAGTAAGTGAGCGTCGGCTTGTTTTATGCTTGTAGCTATGGCGCAGCGTTAAAAGCGGCTGCCTGACTGCCGCACTCCATGAACGGCCTTTACTTCGCTTTTAACAGCTCGACGCGGGCGGTGGCGAAGGGCATGACGGCCTCAAGCAGCGCCGGGGTTCGCGCCGCGTCATTCGCCACATACAGCGAGAAAGACGCGTCCTTCATCTCCACGCCGTCGTCGAATACGCGAATCCCGATCTTTGACGCGGTGTAGTTTCCCGCCGGAACATCCACCTTCTCGGAAGCGGCCAGGAGCTTGGCGCGAACATCGTACAGCTTGTGGCCGTCGTAAACCGGGCTGCGCACCTCCGGCGTTTTTGTCCAATCGACATTCCGCAGGTACTGCATCATGCCGAGCGGATCGCGCGTTCCCGGCAGCACCCGCGCCTGCGTGGCATCCGCGGATGCAGGCTCCTTGCCAGTCGCCGTCATGCGCTGGACGGACTCCACCTTCTCGCCGCGTTCGCTCAGGTGCATCTCATACTGCAAGCTGGCCAGCGTCCCGGCATCGCTGTAGGAGTCGAACTGATCATCAAGCTCGAAAACCATTCGAAACGGATTCTGCGTGTGCGCAAACGCCTGCAAATGCCAGGTGCTCTTTCCCAGAAAATTGCCCCGCCCGGCAACCTGCAGCCTCAGAGTTGCCACATCGTTGAGCTTGGAAACGTTAGCGGTATATTCGAGAACCTCGCCGGCCCGCACAGGCAACCCGGCGTCAACGGGAGATGTGACCTTGTTCGAACCAGCCGACGATGGTGACTTCTCGGCCGCGACGCTTGCGGGCTTTTCCGCAGGGGGCGCTTCACGAAAACCGGGCGGCTCAGCCGATACAACCTCGGGAGCGCGATGTTCCCCGCGCGAGTGCAGCCAGTAAAAAACTCCGGCGGCGCCACTCAGCACCGCCAGTGCCGCAATGCCGACTGCTGTCCTGTAGCTCATGCGCTTTCTTGTGACGCTCCCTTGAATGTGCTTTTTGCCCGCTGCGCTTTCGTCGTACAATATCTTTCCGTACGCGGAAATCATCCGGCTCCCCTTGCCGGCTCGCCGCGAACTACGAGCGTATCAAAACGCGGGCCGGTCGTCTTTCCCGGGCTCGCCTCACCTGCGGCGGTGGCAAGCCGCCGTTGGCAGAAACTATCCCCGGCCGCCTGGCGGCCGCAAGAGCTAGGAGGATTTCCTGAATGCGCTACCTCGTCACGGGCGGCGCCGGCTTCATCGGCTCAAACACGGTGGACGAACTCGTCCGCCGCGGCCATAGCGTTGTCGTACTCGACGACCTCTCTTCCGGCAAGGAAGACAACCTGGCGGAAATACGCAACAAGATAACTTTCATCAAGGGCAGCATCACGGACATTGAGGTGGTGCGGAAAGCGATGCACGAAGCGGAATACGTGCTGCACCTGGGCGCGCGCACGTCGGTACCACGCTCGGTCAAGGACCCCATCGACACGAACAAGATCAACATCGAAGGCACATTAAACGTTTTGGTCGCCGCGAAAGAGCTGAAGGTCAAGCGCGTCGTCTTCGCCGCTTCCTCTTCCGCTTATGGCGAGACGCCAACCCTGCCTAAAGTCGAAACCATGCAGCCGCAACCGATTTCGCCTTACGGCGTCACCAAGTACGTTGGCGAGCTTTATGGCCAGACGTTCGGCCGGTGTTACGGTCTGGAAAACGTCTCGCTCCGTTATTTCAATATCTTTGGGCCGCGGCAGGATCCCAGTTCGCCGTATTCCGGGGTGCTTGCCAAGTTCTGTACGGCGTTTCTGGAAGATACGCAGCCCATGGTTTTCGGAGACGGCGAACAAACGCGCGATTTTACTTACGTCGAGAACGCCGTGCAGGCCAATCTACTCGCGTGTGAAGCGCCCAACGCTTCCGGAAAAGTTTTCAACGTTGGAGTGGGCGAGCGCATTTCCCTCAATGAAGTCCTTCGCGAGCTTGGAAAAATTAGCGGCAAGAGGATCGAGGCGAAGTACGAGCCGCCGCGTGATGGAGACATCCGCGACTCCCAGGCGGACATCTCTCAAGCGCGGGAATGTCTTGATTACGACCCTCAGGTGCGCTTTGAGGAAGGCCTGGCGCGCACCTTCGAGTGGTATCGCGCGACCCAGACGAGAAGTGACTGGTGAAAACGCCGAGGACGCCGAGGCTTTACGGCCCTCATGGTCATGGCTTTAGGGTTGTTTGGTCTCACCGTAGTTGAGAAGTTCGCCCGGTTTTGGGACGTCGTAATTGTTCCAGAACCACAGCGGTTCCAGCTTTTTCTGTTCGGGCCACACCTGGTTCAGTGTGTCTCCCTCAAACAATTCACCGTTCTTCATGACCCAGTGAATGGTGTTGGTGTTGTGGATATCGTCGAGCGGGCTCTTGTCCATGATCACCAGGTCTGCCAGCTTGCCAGGCTCGATCGATCCGAGATCGGCAGGCCTGCCGATAATCTTCGCTCCGTTCACGGTGGCGCATCGCAGCACTTCGAGCGGCGTCATACCGCCGCTCGCCAGCATCCACAGCTCCCAGTGATAGCCGATCCCCTGCATCTCGCCGTGGCTGCCGACGCCCACCAGGCCACCGGCACGCTCGAGCTTGGCCATCTGCGCCGCAAGCTTCGGAAATTCATACTCGTCCTTGCGGAACCATCCCTGGCGGCGCTTGGTTCGCTGGTCGATGACCCGGTGTGGCATGAAGTGATTTAGTTTTGTATTGTCGTGCACTTCGCTGTTCTCGAACCAGTAGTCCTCGCCGAACGGCCCTCCGTAATTCACGATGAGGGTCGGTGTTTCCGCGATCCCGGACTTCGCGAACATCTGGATCACGTCGTTGTAAAGCGGTGTAATCGGCAATGTGTGCTCGTTGCCGTGGAAGCCGTCGAGGACGTGAGTCAGGTTGAGCTTCAGGTCCAGCGCGCCTTCCGTCGTGGGCATCATCTCCAGCTCTTTCGCCGCTTGCACCATGTACTGCCGCTGCTTGCGATTGCCGACGACGTAGCTCTTGATGTTGGGCGTACCGTAATACTTCTTGTACTTGGTCAGCACGCCCTTCACTTCTTCGGCGGACTGGAAGTTGTTGTCGGAAAAAACGCCGGGGCCGGTTGAGAAGGCGCGCAACCCGATGATGTCGCCGCTATCGACGAGATCCTGATACGCGAACGTGTCGTTTGTGCCGGTCTGCACATCCAGGCCGGCCGTCACGCCGTAAGCCAGGTTCGCGAGGAACGACCAGTTTTGCGTGTCCAGAATGCCGCGCCGGATTTCGGTCCAATGCGCGTGCGTGTCGACGAAGCCCGGCACGATGGTCTTGCCGCTCACATCGAACACCTTGGCCCCTCCGGGCACACTGCCCTTCGCACCTACGCTCTTGATCCGGTTGTTCTCGATGGCGATGTCGGCGTTCTTGAGGACTTCATCTTCCTTGCCGCCCCTCATCGTCACCACGGTCGCGCCGCGCAGGATGATCGTGCCTTTCGGCGTTCTCCGCGGAAATTCCAGAACGACGGCGATTTCTTGAACGTCCTTTTCCTGTTCTTTCAGCTTCTTTTCTTCTTTCTTCTCTTCCTTCTTTTCATCTTTCTTCGCATCAGCCGTTTGCGAAGTGGAATCCTTCTTATCCGCGTCCTTTGCGTCCGCATCTTTCTTTTCGCCTTCTTTCTTTTCGTCCTTCGGCGGTTCGAAAGAGATGGCGGTCAGGGGCTCGCGGAAAAGGCTCGCCCCGACCGCCCAGGTGATGGTCTTGCCGCCATCGGCCCATGCGAAATAATCCGCGCCAATGTCCGTCAGCCGCTTTGCCGGAACGGCGGGGGTGGTCACATTGACAGTTGGCGGTTCTCCACCGACGACGGGCATGGCAATAACGTAGAGTTGATTCATCACATGCGCGAGCACCCATTGACCGTCGGGGCTCGGCACGATGTCATCCGCCGGAACCGGCTCCTCGAAGAAATACAATCCTTGTCCTTTGACCACAAGGTGCGTGCGGCGGTCCGTGCCGTCGTAGCGCAGCGAGACCAGCCCTTGCGGCGTGTAAACGTAGACGCGGTCCTTGTCGTTGGTGAAATGCGGCCCCCCGGCTCCGCGCGCGGGCAGAATCAGGTTTGCGTCTCCCCCATCGGCGGGAATCCAGATGAGGTCAGCGTTCTCCGTCTGGCCGCCGTCGAAGGTGCTGTTTTCGCGGTCGTAGGCGTTGCCACGAAGCAGGACAATTTTCGTGCCGTCCGGCGACCATGCCGGATTGCTGTACACCGCCAGTGACTTCGACAACGGCACCGGCTTTCCACCCGCTGCGGGAATTTTCCAGAGCTGACCGCCCTCGCTCGACCAGGTCACGTATACGATGGACTTTCCATCCGGCGACCAAGCCGGCTGAAATTCGTGCGCGCTGCCAGTTGCCAGCCGCTGGGGTTTGCCAGCGGGCAAATCCATCGTGTAGAGGTGCGTCATGGCGGAAAAGGCCAGCTTCTTGCCATCGGGCGATTCCACCGGGTTCATGATCAGCCGCGCCTTCACCGGGCCTTGTTCAACGGTCTGCGGGAAATCCAACTTCGGCCCCAGTTCCTGCGATACCTGGGCGGTGAACGGAATAATTTTTTCCGTTCCCGTGGCGAGATCGAGCCGCTTGATCTTCCCATCCTGGTTGTAAACGATTTCTTTTCCGCCAGGCAGGAAGGCGTAGCCCGGAAAAACATCGCGGGTAAAAAGTGATTCCTGATCGTCGCGCGTGACCGGATATTTCACCCAACGGTCCTCGCCGCTTTCGAGGTTGCGCAAACGCAGGCCGGACTCCGTTTCGTAACGCGTGACGTAGAGAACCTGCTTGCCGTCCGGCGAAAGCACCGGGCGAAACGCGCTCTTGATCTGATGAATGAGGTCGTCTTCGTCGCCGGTTTTGCGGTCGCGCCGGGTGATGTGCCACGACGGAAACTGCTGGTTGTAGGACAGCGAGCCTAGCTTCGCCGCATAGTAAAGATACTTTCCGTCAGGGGAAGCCACCACGCCCATGGCGTTCGGGCGCTTGTTCCTTTCCGTGGTCGGGGTTGGCTTCGATTTGGTGATCTGCAAGCCCGAGCCGCCGTCCACGTGGTACATCCAGATTTCGCTCGAGCCGATTCCGAATTGCGCTTTCGAAACAAAAATGTATTTGCCGTCCGGCGCCCAGCCTGGTGAAGTGAATTCGTCATTGGGGTCCTTCGAAACCTGCTTCACGCCAGTTCCGTCGGGATGCATGATCCAGATGTTCTCGCTGCCTTCGCGGTCGGAGAGGAAGGCGATCCACTGCCCATCCGGCGAAAACTTTGGCTGGCTGTCGAATGCCATTCCGCCGGAGATCAGCTTTGCCTGCCCGCCTTCGACGGGGAGCGTGAAAATGTCGCCCACCAGTTCGAACGCGATTGACTTTCCGTCCGGCGAGACGTCGAGGGAGAGCCAGGTGCCTTCATCGGTGGTGAATTCGATCTTCCGGCTGGACTTCAGAGGCAGGCCTTTCTTCTCGTTCTTTTTTTCTTCCTTTTTGTCCTTCTCCTGCTCCGCGGCGTCCTGCCGTATTGCGCCGGCGTTCAGCGGTGTTGAGGTTCCGAAGATGAACCCGAGGAATATTGCCAAGACAACAAACCACGCGGTCAGACCGCCGAGACTGGGCTGCTTCACGCTCATGCTCGATTTCCTCCGCACCTGCTATCGAAAACTTTGAACAGGAATTCACGGATCGGCCGACCCATGCCCGTCAGCCTGCCGATTTACACGCCCTTTTCTGGCCCTTAGACGCAAGCCCTTCGGAAGCGTCTCGGTGACACAGAATCCAGAGCCCGAGCTATTGTTCTAACTGCCTTCGCCGCCCCGTCCGGCGCGCGGCTGCGGCGGTGCGGGAACGATGTGCGGAATGCCCGCTTCATTCATTTTTTTATTCAGCGCGGGCAATTCCTCGTCGGCGATTTTCTTGACCTGCGCCGAAGCATCGTTGACCAGCGGCGTCAGCTCCGCCAGTTTCTCTTTCTGCTGTCCATCGGGGGCGGCCGCAAACCCGTCCAGGTCATCCAGCAGGTTCTGCACTTGGTTCGGCAGTGGGTCGGGCTTCCATTCGAACGGCGGGCCGGCATTTCCCAAGCCTTCGCGTTCACGAATAAACTTCTCCGCTACGGCGTCTACTTTTTTCTGCAGCTCATCGGCGGCTTTGACGACGTCGTCCGGGATTTTCGTTGTGTTCGGTTTTCCCACATCCTTTTTCCACTGCTCGCGGGCAGCCTTGAGCGCTGTCTGTATGCCTTCAATTGTTTTTCGGTCCTTATCCGTACTCTTGGCCATGGGGTAGAGCTGATCGATCATTTCGCGCCGCGCGGTGCGGTCCGCGGCCGTAATCACGATGCGCGTATCTTCTTCGACCACGACTTTTTGCGAGGCTTCTTTGTCTCCGGCCTTGATCTTGATGGTGTATTCTCCAGGCTCGACGAGCGGCCCGCGCGGCCCGAATCCGTATCCGGCCGCGATCGCTTCGAGTTGCTGGGGTGTCGGCTCCGCCGGCGCATTCGAACGCAAATCCCAGTTTGTGCGGTTCACGCCCGTGGCACCCGGCCCGTCAAGTTCCCGAAGTACTTTCCCGTCCTTGTCGAGCACGGTGATTTTTACTTTGCCTTCCTTTCTTTCCGCAGCGTCGCCTTGGGCCTCGGTCTTGGGCTTCTCCTCGCCCGCGTCTTTCTTGTCCTTTTCCTCCTTGTCTTTCTTTGGCGCTTCCGGGGGCACGGCTTCCTTCAGGTAGTAGCTCAAGATCGCGCCGTACGGCGGATTCTTTGCGGTGAACATTTTCTGACCCGCGCTCCAACGGCGGTTGCGCAGGTACCAGGTTATCGCGGGCCGCGGCGGGAAGAATGTCAGGGGTGATCCCGCCACGCTCGCATCCATCTTCTCGATCGGCGTGAGATCGTCAAAAACCCAGATCGATCGCCCGTGGGTTGCCAGCACCAGGTCGTTTTCGCGGGCCTGGATTTCAATGTCGTCCACCGGCACGGTCGGGAAATTGCTCTTCAGTGCGGTCCAATTCCCGCCGCGATCCCACGATACCCACAGCCCGAACTCCGTCCCTGCAAACAAGAGGTTCGTGTTCCTAGGATGCTCGCGCACCACATGAACGCTTCCAGCCGAATCAGGAATCCCGTTGCGGATCGCTTTCCAGTTTTCACCATAGTCGCTCGTCGTAAAAACATGGATGCCGTTATCGTCCCCACGATGCCCGTCGAACGCCAGCAGCGCTGCGCCTTCACCAGTCTTCGACGCCGCCACTCGGCTCACGTAAGTTCCCTTCGGTACTCCCGGAACCTTCGATGCCACGTTCTTCCACGTCTTTCCTCCATCGCGCGTCACCTGCACGTTGCCGTCATCGGTGCCCACCCACAGCACATTGGGCGTCAGCGGCGATTCGCTCAATGTTGTGATGGTTGGATATTCCTGCACGCCGTCGTGCCGTGACAAGGTGTTCTTGTCCGGCGTCTTCCCAAAAATCTGCAGCTTGTTGCGGTCCACCCCCGTCGTCAGCTCTCCGCCCAGCCTCGTCCAGTTGTCCCCGCGATCGGTCGACTTAAAGAGATAGTTCCCGCCGTAATAAATCGTCGTGTGCTGGTGCGCGGAAACCGCCACCGGCGAATTCCATTGGAAGCGGTAATGCGGCTCTCCTGCTTTCGCCTCCGGCCGGATGGAGCGCTGCTGCCCGGTGCGCAGGTCGCGCCGGTCGATGTGCCCGTCCTGCGACTCCGTGTAGACGATCCAGGGCTCCACATTGTCGATCGCCGCGTAAAAGCCGTCGCCGCCGTGAATCACTTGCCAGTCTTCATTCACGATGCCGTCGCGCGTCAGAGTCTGGCTCGGACCGCACCAGCTCCCGTTGTCCTGCAAACCGCCGCAGATGTGATACGGCTTTTCGTTGTCGAGGGCGACCTCGTAGAATTGTCCGATCGCGATGGTGTTGACGAAGTCCCAGGTCTTCCCGGCATCGTAGCTCCAGTGAATTCCGCCGTCCGACCCCGCGAGCATGTGGTTCGAATCCGCGGGATCGATCCACATGGCGTGATAGTCGCCGTGAATCCCTTTCACGCGCTGCGTCGAAAACGTCTTTCCGCCATCCTCGGAATAGAACATCGGCGCACCGAGTTCCCAGATCCGGAGATCGTTATTGGGATCGATCCGAATCTGGCTGTAGTAGGAAGGGCGCGGATTGGTATCGCCCATCTTCTTCCACGTCTCGCCTTTGTCCTCGCTGCGATAAGTCCCGCCCTTCTCATGCTGCACGATCGCGTAAACGATATTGGGGTCCTTGCGGTAAACGTCCAGTCCGATGCGCCCGGTTTCTCCGCCGTTCTCATAGGGCAGTCCTTTCGTGAGTTTTTTCCAGGTTGTGCCCCCATCCGTCGTCTTGTAGATCGCACTGTCCGATCCGCCGCCATTGAATCCATAAGGCGTCCGCCGCCGCTCGTACGCCGCGGCATACAAAGTGTCCGGACTCTCCAGGTCCATGGCGATGTCGCTGACCCCGGTGTCGTCGTTGATCTTCAGTACTTGCGACCACGTCTTCCCGCCGTCCGCCGTCTTATACACACCGCGCTCCGGATTCGCGCCCCACAAACGCCCCAGCGCCGCCAGGTACACCACATCCGGATTCTTCGGATGAATCACGATTCGCCCGATGTGGCGCGTGGCCTCCAGCCCCATCTTCTTCCAGGTCTTCCCGCCGTCGAGCGACTTGTACGCTCCATCGCCCCAGGAGGAGCTTTGCCGGTTGTTCGGCTCTCCTGTCCCGACCCACACCACCGAGGGGTCCGACGGCGCAATCGCAATGTCGCCAATCGTCGACACGCTCTCTTTATCGAATATCGGCTCCCACGTGGTGCCGTTGTTAGTCGTTTTCCACACGCCCCCCGAAGCCGTGCCCACGTACACGATGTTCGGATTGCTCTCCACGACTGCGAAATCGTCGATGCGCCCGCCCATCGTCGCGGGGCCAATCTCGCGGAATTCCAGATTCTTGAACTTATCGGTGGGATTTGGCTGGTCGCCGGGCGCGGCCAGCGCGCTCATCGACAACCCGCCAAGAATCGCCGCACAAGTCAGAATCGTCCACCGAGCATTCCCTGTATGCTTCATTTCCATCCCCCTGTGTGCAAGCCCGGCTTATTACTCCGGCTGGGCCGCATAGCGCATCAAATGTTCTGAAAGAGCAAACCAACCCATTGCAAAGACAGACGTGCCGGCCGACCGCTCCGTTTCACGACTCCGTAATTCCGCTCATCGCCGCCCTGTCTCGGCATGCAACTAGAGCGCCTGCCCTTGCCTTCAAATCCCTACGACCGCATGCTAGGCTATCCAACTGTTTTCATTGACCGCATGCTCCGCGTGAACCGACATTCCCACGCACAGGTTCTACCCGCGCTCCGCCCTTTTCTTTTCCTGGCCGCGCTGCTCCTCGCGCTTGCAGTCCCGCCGCCGCGCATGGCCTCCGCTCCACAAACTCGCTTTCCTTCCGGCAAAGGCGGAGTCGCAAATCTAGAAGCGAAAACGCAGAGCCGCAAGGGCGATGTCACCACTGCTGAAGGCGACGTGGACATTCAATACGCGGACACCCGTCTTCGCGCCGACCACGTCGAATACAACAGCAAGACCTACGAAGCCACCGCTACCGGCCACGTTCAGCTCGATTACGGCAACGAGCACCTCGAAGCCGATGAAGCTCACTACAACGTCAGCACCGGACACGGTCTGTTTCACAACGTTCGCGGCAACATCAAGATCGAGCGGCGGCCCAATCCGACAATTTTGATTTCCGAAAACCCGCTTTACTTTGAAGCGCGGGACGTCGAACGCTTCCCGGGAGAGGTCTACCTCATCCACCGCGCCTGGATCACCATCTGCGATCCCCGGCACCCGAAGTGGCAGTTCTACGCGCCTAACGCGCGGATCCGCGTCAACAAAACCGTTGCACTCATCAACGCCAATTTCCGTCTTTTCCGCGTCCCGCTCATCTGGCTCCCTTATGCTTCCGCTCCCGCGGGCCGCAAAGTCCGCGAGTCCGGTTTCCTCATTCCCGACATCGGCCAGAGCTCGCGCAAGGGCTTCATCCTCGGTGACGCTTTTTATCTGGCTCCCACCGAGTGGATGGACGCGACCCTTGGTGTCCAGTACATGAGCCGCCGCGGCGTTCTCGAACGCGGATCATTCCGCGCCAAGCCCTTTGAAAATACCTCGGTTGAGTACACCTATTTTGGTGTCGACGACCGCGGCCTCCCCAACTCTGGCACACGAAGTCCTCAGGGTGGCGAGCAGCAGCGCCTCGAAATCCAGTCCCTGCTCCCCGGCGGCTGGCGCTTTGTAACGGACTACAACCATCTCTCCTCACTTACTTTCCGTCTGGCCTTCGCCGACTCCTTCGGCGAAGCGATAAACTCCGAAGTGCGCAGCGCCGTCTTCCTCGCAAACAATTTCGGGGGCTTCAGCCTGAATTTCGCGGGCCTCAACGATAAGAGCTTCCTCACGCTCCCCACGACCACGACCTCGTCCACCGGCGTTGTCACCACAGTTCCCGCCACCAGCGTTACCCTCCGCAACTTGCCGGAAGCGCGTCTCGGCTCCGTCGAGCAAGCTCCGTGGGGCCGCGGTCCCGTCTATTTCGGCTTTGACTTCTTTACCGGGGTGGTATATCGGCGCGATCAAAATATTCAAACCTCCAATTTCGTCGATCGCTACGAGTTGGCGCCGCGCGTTACCGTTCCATTGCACTTCGGTCCGTGGCTCGGCGTGACCGCTTCCGCTGTTTTCCGCACCACCCGCTATGGCGATTCCTACACTTCCGCTGGCCTGGCCAGTGGCGCTTCTATCTCCCGCAACACCGGCGAGTTCGCCGTCGAGCTCCGCCCGCCGGCGCTCGAACGATTCTTCGAACGCAGTTCCTTGAAAGAGGACAAGATTCGGCACCGCTACAAGCACACCATCGAACCGGCGCTCACCTACCGCAACGTCATGGGCGTGAATCGCTTCGCTGATTTTATTCGTTTTGATTCCGATGCCACTCTCACCAACACCAGCGAAGTCGAATATGGTTTTACACAGCGGCTCTTCCGGAAGGACGGTGATGGCCAGCCTCAGGAACTCATCTCCTGGCGCATCGTCCAGAAGCACTATTTTGATCCCACCTTTGGTGGCGCCATCGTCGACGGCCAGCGCAATGTTTTCCAAGCACTCGACTCGATTTCGCCGTTCGCCTTCGCTTTCGGTCCCCGCAACTGGTCTCCGATCGTCAGCGATTTCAAGATTACCTCTGGCGGCCTCTACGATCTGGAGCAGATTCTTCACTACGATCCCCAACTCCAGAGGCTCGTGACCATCGGCACACTCCTGAAAGTAAAGCCTTATCGGGAATTTTTCGCCACGGTCGCCTACTTCCGCCTGAATGCCAACCCGGTGCTCAGCGATTTTCCTCTCCCCCCTCCTCCCCAGCCTGTTAACTTCGAGCAGCCGCTTTCGAACCAGATTCGCGGGCTGGTCGGCTACGGAAGCGAATCCCGCAAAGGCTTTAATCTCATCACCGGCCTAGGGTACGACTTCGAGAACAAGACTCTGCAGAACCAGATCGTTCAACTCAGCTACAACGGCGGCTGCTGCGGCCTGGCCATCGAATATCGTCGCATCAACCTCGGGCAGGTGCGCGCGGAGAATCAGTTCCGCCTCGCGTTCATCATCGCGAACATTGGCAACTTCGGGAATCTCCGTCATCAGGAAAGGATCTTTTAGTTTGGATTTTGGGCAGTGCCGGGCTTTAACCAGGGCATCTTCGCCTGCGATTTAATGTGACATCCATGAACAACACCGACCTTGCCTGCGCAACCATCGAGGAAATCGGAAAACTCTTCCGCAAACGCAAGCTCTCCCCCGTCGAACTCAGCAAACTCATGCTCGCTCGCATCGAGCAGATCAATCCCAAAATTAACGCTTACCTCAACGTCACCGCTGAACTTGCCCTCGCCCAAGCCAAAAAAGCAGAATCGGAACTTCTTGCACCGCGCGGCCGCAAGGGGCATCGCGATCGCGGCCCGCTCCACGGGATCCCCATCTCGCTGAAAGACAACATCAACACCAAAGGCATTCGAACGACAGCCGGTTCAAAAATCCTGAAAGATTTCATTCCGCAGCACGACGCTCAAGTCGTTGTTCTTTTGAAAGAGGCGGGCGCAGTCATTCTTGGGAAGACCAACATGCATGAGTTCGCTTACGGCGTGACATCGCATAATCCGCACTATGGCCCGGTCCGCAATCCTTGGGACCCTGCGCGCATTCCCGGTGGCTCGAGTGGAGGTTCTGCCGCCGCCGTCGCCGCCGGCCTTTGCTACGGCAGCGTTGGAACGGACACCGGCGGCTCTATCCGCATTCCCGCATCCCTCTCGGGCGTCACCGGTCTGAAGCCAAGCTGGGGCCGCATTTCTTGTGAAGGCATCATTCCACTTTCTCCGGCCTTCGATTGCGCGGGCCCACTGGGTCGAACCGTCGGCGATGTCGCTATTTTGACGGGAGCTTTGTACTCCCGCGTGGGCCGCGAACCAAACATGACAAGAGCTTCAACTTTACGGGCGGACGCGCGGAAATTTTGCCTAGGCATTCCACGTCAATTGTTCTTCGATGCTGTTTCTCCCGAGGTCCGGAACGCATTTGACCGCGCTCTGCCGGATCTTTGCCGCGGGGCCGTGACAGCGAAAGACATTTCCATCCCGCTGCTCGATGAAACCGAAGACGCCGGAAATCATATCGCCTGGACGGAAGCAGCGCTTTACCATCAGCAACAGGGGTATTTTCCTGCCCGGACCGCGGAGTACGGCGAGGACGTGCGCTCAAGGCTGGAGATGGGCTGCAAGTTGCCGGCAGTTGACTACCTGCGAGCGCTGGAGATTCAGAGACAATTCTTCCAACAACTGCATTTGGCGCTTGCGGAAGCGGATGTGGATGCCATCGTCTTTCCCTCGACCGCCATTGAGGCTCCGCTCTTGACTCAGGAAACGATCCGCATCGGGGCCCACGAGCATCCAGTTCGCGCTTTGCTGCTGCGCCACAACCGTCCGGCAAATCTGGCCGGTGTGCCAGCCGTTTCGGTTCCCTGTGGCTTCAGCCGCTCGGGATTGCCCATCGGTTTGCAAATCATGGCCGGTGTGTCGAGCGAAGCCATCTTGCTCCGCATCGCCAGGATTTTTGAGCGTTCTCGCCCGCAGAACCTCCGGCCCCTACTGGCCGATTGAATTTCGCGGGCGAAATTTGTATTGAGAGTTTTATTGCGCTTCTGTCGCCACTGCGCCTGGCGTGTTCATCACCCATCTGCCGATCACGTAGCCCAGCGTCCCCGTGACCATCCCCGCGAAAACATC
>WNGP01001247.1_pt1 | contig 25813 bp, 25 predicted proteins | sample 5407671 | NCBI WGS metagenome assembly WNGP01 (sample SAMN13153381, study PRJNA577476) | soil metagenome | isolation source: 40 cm soil or saprolite under Garry oak tree replicate 2 | place: USA:California | collected 2016-06-15
GAACCAGAGCTTGCCCGAGGCATCGAACTGGAGATCCTGGGGTCCCATCTGACGGCCATATACTGTGCCGAGGGGAAAGGTGCGAAACGTGTGCCGCGCAGGATCAAAGCGTCCGATATAGTTTGCGCCCTGCTCGACGAACCAGACGTTGCCCTGTGCGTCTACTGTCGTTGTCATGAGGCCATTTTTCGCGCCGGGGGGGGTCCAGGTCGTGACCACTCCCGTCCGTGAAACGAGACGAGCTAAACGATTGGCATACATCTCACCTACCCAGACGTTTCCTCGTGCATCCACTGCTGGCTGCATCAGGCCAATGTTCGAGGATGGAAAAGGATAGATGCGTGCCTGGGCTGGGCGCACGGTCACCGTGGCAGCGGGTACTGGAGATCCTCCCGTTGTGCGAGCCTCCGTCCCTCCGACGGGAGTAGTCCCAGGCTGTGCGGAGAGCGCGATGACGGTACCGATCCCGAGCAGTAGCACACAGAGGACGACCCAGGCATCACGTTTGCGGCGAGCCGACCAGCGAGCAAATCGCCGCTTCGTGTGGGGAGGTCGTGAGGGTCCCACGTGCGTGCCCTCAGGCTCATGCTGTACTTCGCCAGGTTCAGTGATCTGACGTCTTCCGCTTATCATACAGTCACCAGCTCCGTGATCTTGCTCGCTTCTTTTACGATTGACACTAGTACTATTGACAATTGTAACACATGCTGCTCTCCGAAGCCAACCTGCTCTCCCTGGCCCACGAGCAGCAGGTGGCGGGGCGAGGGAGCAGAATCACAAGAGGGCAGCGCCTCCCATGCTCGTCAGCGTGCTCCTCGCGTTCATCGTTCCAGGCGTCTGCTGAGCCAATCTTGCCCATCTTGCTCGAGCATGAAGACCGTCCATGTCTACTATTGATTGTGGTACCCTTGACGAGTGTAGGAGGCGCTCTTATAATCTAAGGGGAATGAATCCCAAGAACAGTCCAGGAAGGGCTCGTTCTCCTGCGCAGGCATGCCGGACGTCCATCCTGCAACCAACCTGGCCGGAGTGCCTGCTCACCTCTCTCGCTACGTCGCAGGTGAGCGGCGAAACGGCACAGGGTGAGCCCCGGCTCTGGATGACAGAACCTGCGCGGTAGGGGTGGAACAGTGCGCGTATCTACAGGGAGAAGAAGAGCATGCGCTTGCATGAAAACCGGATAAGACTGATGAAGTCCTCTCTGCCTATCAGCATGGCTCCTCGCCGTTGGCTCCTCGCTGCTCTCGTTGCTCTGTTCCTGGTGCTTGTCTTTCCCGGCACGAGTGAAGCGCACGCCGTTCTGCTGCGCTCCGATCCTGCGGCAGATGCGATTCTGAGAGTCGCGCCAAAGCAGGTCCGTATGTGGTTCAGTGAAAACCTCAGCCCCTCCCTCAGCAGTGCCGAAGTGCTCAATGCAGCGAACCAGCAGCGTGTTGACCGGCACGATGCCCATATCACACCCGGTGATACGCGCGAGATGGATGTCAGCCTCCCACCCGCATTGTCACCGGGAGTCTACGTCGTGATCTGGCGCGCCTTCTCGAGCGATGACGGCCATATCCTGGGAGGGTCTTTTCTCTTTACCCTTGCCCGACCCGATGGCACCGTTCCTACCGTGAGCGGGGGTACCTCCCCTGGGCAGAACGCACCTGGCACAAGCACCCTCTCCGGCTCATCGAGCGGTCAACTCGATGGCCTCGCGCTGTTTAATCTCGTGATGGTCACCCTGGTCGAACTGGGGGCCGTGTTCTGGGTGGGGGTACAGTTCTGGTTGCTGCTTGTGCTCAAGCCTGCCGCCGAGGATCATGCAGAGCTGGCCGCCCTCCACCAGCAGGCTCAGGCCCGCTTTGAGCGGCGTTTCTCACTCCCCACGCTGCTCGTTCTGTTGCTCGCTAATGGCGGGGTGCTGCTCGGACAGGCCCTCACGTTGACCGGTGGAAACGTCCCCGCGGCCTTCGCCTCCACCTCCTCTGTGCTGGGGAGTCTCGTCGGCGGTGGGAGTTTCGGAGCCTACTGGCTGATGCGTGTGATTACCATCAGCCTGCTCCTGGCCCTCGCGCTGTACCAGGTGCAGCTCAAAGCGCGAACGCTTCGGCTGGCCACCCTGCTTTCCTGGACACAACTGCTCCTGGGCCTGACGCTTTTCATTGCCATGACCATGTCCAGCCATGCTGCTGCTGCGGGTCCGAGTAACCGCGTCTACGCGGTTGTCGGGGACTGGCTGCACCTGGTGGCGGCTGCCCTGTGGGTCGGAGGCATGTTCTCCATTGCCACCACCTATGTACCGGTCTTGCGCCGTTTCCCGGTGGCAGAACGCGCACACGCGCTCGTCACCATGCTGCCGTATTATTCTCCCTGGGCGGTGCTCGGAGTGCTCCTGATGGCGGTAACCGGCCCATTAAGCGCCACTGTCGAGCTATTTTCGTGGGAACAGTTCCTCTCGACAGCCTACGGGCGGGTCCTTGCCATCAAGATCCTGCTGGTTGGGGCAATGCTGCTCACCAGCGCCTTCCACCTCTTCGTACTTCGACCGCGCCTGCAACGAGAGGAGATGAAGTATGCCTCGGCCTCAGCACGTCTAGAATCCGCCCAGCAAGCGTCTGTGACTGTACCGTCCGATCATGAAGAAGCAGCACCATCCTCCATACCACAACGTCTCGCGCAGGAGGTGAAACTGCGTGAAGGGCGACTGGCCGTCCTCGGACAGCGCCTCACCACAGTGCTCCGCTACGAACCGCTGTTGGGCGTCGCGGTGCTGGTCTGCGTCGGCCTGCTGAATGTGTTTGGTGGCACGCTTGCGCCCAGCGCTGTCTCCGCGGCGAAGCCTCAGCCCACGGCACCCGCCTCGTCATTTCATACAACAGCCAGGACAGCGGATGGGAGGTTTACGGTCAGCGTGGTCGACAACCGCACGGGGAAACCCACGACGCAGGTGGGGGTCTCGCTGTACACCACCTACCTGGAGAGGGAGATAGGAACCGGGACGGTGAACTTACAGCCCGATGGCAAGGGGCACTTCAGTGCGCGTGGAGATCTGAACACTGGGAGAAGAAGAGCTGACGCTTTCACGGAGATATGAAGGAACACACTCAGTGATTTCCCTCCAACGATCAACTCTTCCACAATCCCACATCAGCGGGCTTGCGAAAGAGCCAGACGATGATAGCAATCACAATAGGGTATCAGCACCACCTTATACAGACCTGAGTCGCTGCTCGATCTCCCTCCGCAGCCGACGCTCAGAAGGCCGACCGTATGAGAACGGTTCACCATCCAGAAAAATCCCTGGGGGAAACAGGAGCCCACTTTGGACAGCCAGGGCCTCCCCCTCGGGCGAACTCACATCTAGTGTCGAGACGGAGAACCCATATTCGGCTGAGAGACGGGCGAGCAGCTCTTTGGCCTGTGTACAGAACGCACAGTGTTCCTGGGTGAGCAGAAGGACATTCATGCCTCTACGACGAGCCTCCCTTGAGTCCCTGACGAATATCGGCGATGAGGTTGGGTACCGGCACATACATGGTGTACTTGGGAGCGCCGCCGTAATCGGCCCGCCATTTGATGAAGCCATCAGGCCCCACCAAGATAAAGGTATGCCCATCGCGGCTATCACCCATCATGCCATAGCTATTTGCGCTGTAGGTTCTGGAAGCCATAAGCTGGGTATCTGAGAGGACAGGAATGGTGATGCCTGCGTCCGTCACCTTCTGTTGCACTGCATTGACCGGATCGGTCGTGATACTCACGACTTGATCGATGCCGAGCGCATGGAACTGGCTGATATTTGACTGGATATCCTTGAGTTGGTCCCAACAGGGCTGGCAGGTGAGTCCTTCCTGAAAGTACAGGAGGACAGTCTTGCCACGCATGGCGGCAAGATCAAAGGTGCTTCCACCCGTGGCAGGCAACCTGATCTCCGGAGCCGACTCACCTGGGCGCGGACTGCCCACCTGAAACGGGTACTGGCCCGCCTGGCCCGTGCCCGTTGGTGATCCACCCTGATTATTGAGGAAGAAGATGACGCCCAGCGCGATGATCGCTACCCCGACGATCATGGCGATGATGCCAGGCCCCATACCCCACCTCCTCCGTGCCATCCTTCTTCGGGGAGGCGCTGCCATCTTCTGCGGCGGTGCTATCTTCTTTGACGACACCAGGCCTTTCTTTCCCCTCTGACTACGTGCTGTCTTAGTACTCAACTGGCTCCTCCTGTATGACTGGTGCTTCTTCCGTTTCGACTGGTTCGTTCGTTCCTGTTGAGTGCGCTGGTTCCCTGCTGCTGTCTGCCCGTCCCCCGATTTGTCTCAGAGCGTACCAGGCAAGCGCTCCGAGGAGGACAAGGAAGATGAGCACGCCCACCCAGTTCGGAATCCAGGCGAGGGCGTTGGTCATGAGCTGGCCCGTGTGCTGCAAGCCGGCGGACAGTTGTATCTGCCAGCCAGCCAATGGTGGCATGGAACGGTAAGCCAGCCCGATCCCCAGCATGCCTCCTCCAATAAGCGCGAGCAAGATGCCGCTGGCCAGGCTCGTTGCTGTGAGCGTGCGTGTGAAAGGACCCAGCCGCCAGGTGAATGCGCGAGGGCGGAACAGCCGGCTCACACGCCAGTCGTAGCGATCCCAGAGCAGCGCGATGACGAACAAGGGGGCCACCATGCCGAAGACGTAAGCTGCCCCCAATCCCAGCGCCAGCCAGAACGAGGAGACCACGCTGGAGAGGGCAATCACCCCGGCAAGCACTGGCGCACAACACGAACTCGCCACCCCTGAGAAGATGCCGAGCGAATAGACGCTGAGCATCCCTGTTTTACCCCCGGCGCGCCGACCCGGCATCGGCAAATGGATTTCTCCACCCAGCAGCACATAGGTCGCGAGTGCGAGCATGAGCAGACCACCGGTGACGTAGATAGCCGTGTGCTGTGTGGTCAGCAGCTGTTGCAGGGCTGATGCGCCCATGGCAATGGGTAGGATAACCGTCGCGATCCCGGCGGCGAAGAGAAAGGTCATGGCGACCAGGAGTCGACGATTCTGGAACGAACTGGCGAAGTAGGCGGGCAGCATGACCGAGATACAACAGGGCGCAAAGAGCGCAATGGCACCCGCGATAATGGCGGCCAGCACCGAGCCACCGAAGAAAATGCTACTACTCATCACGTTTCATCACTTTCAAGAGGCAGGAACAAGGAGCCCTGCCGTCTTACCTCCGACGGTGAGCAGTGCGCTTCCGGTTCTGCTCCTGAGCGGCACGAGCCACTGCCTCAGCTTCGGAGACGACTGGAACCTCCGGGCTTTCGATCTCGGCAATGTGCCTGGCGATGGCTGCCTGCTCAGCTTGCACACTCGACAGGCGAGATTGCAGTTCAGCCAGCTGCTCATCGCGCGTCGACCCGCCAGCAGGCAACTGAGTGGTCTGGGAGGCGGTCTGATTCGCAATCCCATTCCCGGACATGCCGCGCATCATGAACAGCATCGAGAGGGGACATGCCGCGACAAGGAGCAGTGGGAGGGCCACCCCAATGAACTGTGGGGCCACCACCAGGACGAGTAGTCCCACCACAGCCAACCCGGCGAGGACCTTCCAGTTCAGACACATGCCGAGCAGGTTGAATGTTGATGCTCTCTTGGGCGCTTCTGCCATCGTTGGTGGCGAGGCTTTCGCTCGCGGTTGTTTGTACGTCTGCATACGGGCCTGATCGACTTCATCTGGCGTCTGCTGCTTGTTTCCGCGCATCATGAACCACATCATCAGTCCCATGCCGACGGGACAGGCCAATAAAGGAAGGAGCGACAAAATGTACTGCATAGATGTTCATCCTCCAAATGTTTCTGCTTTCAAGGTTGCCATAAGCGTAGGAACAGCTGGCCGCTCTACTGAATGATGGTCCTATCGGCCAAGAATTCATTCATCCTACTGGCATCATCTACTCTTTCACTCTTGACTAGAGTATAAGGCAAAGTCGTACAATTGTCAAAGGTACTATTACCGATGGTAGATAAGTCGAAGCCGCTTGTCGCGCACGCGGATCAGAAAGCCTACCGTGTTTCATGCCGCTACACGCTTGACAGTAGGAGCGGTATCGGTAGTACAACTGGCGCACCTACGATGGGTGTGAAGGGTTGAGAGAATCCTGGAAAGCACCATCATTGGTCAACGTGCAGTGGCACTGAGCCCAATCCCCTCCTCGTTCTGACATGTGAGCGTGGTGCTTGGTTGCACTGCCAGGATAAAAGGCTTAAAAATGCCCTGTTCTTTGCGTGAGATGGTCCATAAAAAAGGAGAAGAGCAGAAACATTGTGCTCTTCTCCCCATTCGCGTTCTATTACAGCACCGACGCCAGGCGTATAGGAGCTTCTCCCAACGCAACTCCTTTGCTCTTTAGAACAACTTCCCAAGGAGCAGGGCGGGGCCACATCCCATCAGCGCGAGCATGATGGCCACATTCGCTGCCTCCAGGACCAGCAGGCCGACCAGCGCTGCAATACTGCCACTCCACATGCCTATACGTACAGGGGCTGTCCTCGGCAACGGTTGAGGTGTGGCAAGTAACCGCTCGATCCGGTCGTTGATCGACTCATCCACCCCTGTGAGAGACTGCGCGGTACCCAGGCGCGCGAAGCGCGGTCCCTCGACCGCATGTTGCCAGACCTTCGCCAGGGCACTTGCCAGTGCCAGCGGCCGATGCGTCGCACCGGCTGCCAGGTCATCGCAGGCCAGCTCTTTTTCCTGCTGCAGCTGGCGGTAGGCGGCCCAGCTCGTCGGCAGGTAAAAGAAGGCGTCGCGGAGCATCGTTGCCAGCCAGGTCACAAGATAGTCCCGCCTGGCTACGTGCTCCAGTTCATGGGCCAGCACCGCCTCAAGCTCACGTCGATCGAGGTGTTCGACCATCCACGTCGAGAGAAGCACCGTCGGCCGGAACAAGCCGCAGGTGAGCGCCAGCGGTCGATCATAGACATGCAGCAGCACACGAGATCGAGTGGCGCCGAGCTGCTCGGCCAGGTTATCAGCGAACGTTTGTAGTTCTGGGCCAGCTGGCACTCCCGAGCGCGCCATGACGCGCGCCATGAGGGTAAGTCGTACTCCTCCGAGTCCAAGTGCGCCAACTGTCACCAGCCCCATCCCAATGGGGAGAGCTACGCCTAACAGGGAATCCCAGGACGGCGCGTCACGCAAGCATGTGCGGCCGGTGAAGTGGTGCAGTCCGCCGATACCGAGTCCAAGGCTGAGGAGTGGCACCGCCAGAACGAAAAATTGCACACCGCGCCGCTGCGACCAGTCGCCAAGGTGGCGCAAAAGGCCCAGTGTCAGGTAGCTTCCAAAGATAAGCAGCAGCATGCTTGAGAGGCCAAGCAACGTATGCACTACTCGCCCTCCTCGGCCGCACGGCGGCGGCTAATCTCGTCTAACTGCTGGCGTGCAAGGTTGGCCGCCTCCTGGTCCGGCAGCGCATTGAGACCCTCCAATGTGGCACCAGAGAAGCTGACGAACAGGTTCTCTAAGATGCGACCGACGAAACGGGAGACGAACTCCTGCTGGGTAAAGTTCGCGTAATAGACGTAGGTCTGGTCGCGCTTCTCCACCCGCAGAAAGTTCTTTTTGGCCAGGCGCGTCATGGTGTTCATCACTGTCGTGTAGGCAACCCGCCGGCGCTCGTATAAAATCTCGAAGATGTCGCGCACGGTCGTACCCTGGTCGACGGGGCGGGCCCAGATCAGTTCCATGATCTCGGCCTCCAGGTCGCCGAGGACCTTGCGGATGCCCGGACGGTCGGGCCGGAAGACGCTAATTTCTGGTTCTGAAGTCATCTGGCAACTCCTCCTCTCATAAAGGTCCTCTTCCCCCTCAAAGCGGCATCGAACAGAAGCTTACCTGCCGCATATCGCTGGCGCTCCCTATGTTGGCGTTCCTCATTGGCGCCTGATTAGAGTATAGAGCATAATGATACACTTGTCAAAGGTACCGTTGCCAGATATACTATTGACATAGGTACTATCAATGATAGTAAAATCAAACGATAGGAATGGTGTTGCAGTGTGAAGACGTAAACCCGCATGAGCTAAAACCTGTCCTGGCAGGAAGCATAGGGTCATCGGCTTCTCTTTGCAGCGCGCGATTATACCCAGGTGCTTTTCTCGTTCCGGGCGCTTCTGTCCTGGTGGAAGCTGAACCGGGGCGAAGGTAACTGGCACAGATAGGCTCGCAATGAGCGGAGCGCGATCTGGGAAGGGACAAAGCGTCTCACCGAGCACATAGACGATCTGGGCGATCATTCTGAACGGCCACACCACGATCAAGGAAAAGGGCGGGGCAAGAAGCGACCTGGCCAGTGGAAAGAAGAGGATCACCAGTTGCCAGCGCGGCCAGTAGCAGGGGAGGAGAGACAAAAAGGACAGGATGATGGATGTGCGCCCCATTCTTGTCTGACTCCCTGCTTGATCTCAAAGGGGGTTAGTGCTGCCCTGGCATTTCTTGTTCCTGCGGGTACTGTGCTTGTGGTTGCTCATACTGTGGTTGCTGATTCTGCGGGTAGCGGTACTGCATTCCACCTTCTTGATAGGTTTCTGGCGGCGGCTGGGGTGACTGATACCCTTGCTCATACGTTTGAGAGGGGTTCTGTGGCTGCGGGGTGTTTGGCATTGTTGGAGTTTTCTTGTTCAGAAGTCTGGCGAAGAGCCAGATGATTCCCCCAAACACCACAACGCAGAACAGCATTCCTATCAACATCCAGAGTATAAAGAACGAGCCGAAGCCGCCTATCATATCGTGCATCATAGATGTAATCCTTCTTTCCTCAACTTTGCAACTGTGCTACTATTGGCAATAGTACTCTTGATCATTGTATCAGATCTCCCTTATAATACGCTAGACATTGGAGGAAAGTTGCACGCTTCAGTCAGAGAATGGGGTCGAAAGAGGCTTCCAAACACGAGGGGAGAACAACATGGCTCTACAACAGATCAAAGACGCCGGTAATACCTCTTACTCACACAGGCATCCTTTTCATCGGTTTGCCACTAGCCTCGGCCTTCATCTCGGCAACTTCCTCGACAAGCACTGGGCAGATTGTATTCCCTTCATGCTGGGCCTGGTCGTGTTTATAGCCGTGCTCACCCCCTTTCTTTCCTACTTCGGACTGGATGTCATCGCCAAACCCTTGTTTTTTGCGCTACACTACGTCTGCGCGCAGATCCCCTCCCATTCGTTCTACATCCTTGGGCATCAGCTTGGACTATGTGCGCGCAACCTCTCCATCTATAGCTCCATGTTCCTGGGCAGCCTTATTTTTGCGCTGAGCAAAAAACGGCTGCCAGGAATCACCTGGTGGATGTGGCTGATGCTGATCCTTCCGATGGCCTGGGACGGCACGACCCAAATGTTTGGCTGGCGTGAGAGTACCTGGGAACTGCGTGTGATGACAGGGACCCTGTTCGGTCTCAGTACTGTCTGGTTCGTGCTTCCCCTGCTTCAGAAGGCGCTTCTCGAGACGATTCCTACTCAACAGGAGATACCTGCTATAGGGACAATAACAACCATTGCTGGCCTGATACTCACCTCTCCTTCCCTGCCTACAGAGCAACTGCCACAAAGTGAGCCAGAAAATCGAGGGTGATGGAGATGGAAGGTCGCGCCCTCCTTCACAATCCTAGATGACTCCACTCTACCTGGACACTATCACCTGGAATACCACCTGCACGAGTGGCTGGTTTGGACGCTGAATCTGCACGAGGATCTCCCAGGCGCCAAACATCGCAGAAAATGGTATAGCCAGCTTCCCAAAAGTGGCGACATACGTCGGGGTGCCACCCTTGATTGTGACCTGTACTATCCCCATATCCATAAACTTCATGCCGATGCTGAGCCGTACCTGCGCATCTGTCACCGGATTCCCTTTGCTGTCAACCATTGTAATGATCAGGGTATTGGCGTAACGGATGCGCGCAGGGAGCACGAGCAAGGTGACTGAGAGGTCACCCACCTGCTTTGTTTGCATGTTCCGCGCACTGAGAGGAGAGAGCGAAGCTGTGCTTGATGGGGAGGCAAGCGCAGGCAAGACAATTGGCGGCGCAAAGAACGCCATGAGGGCTGCGCAGAGCAGTACTCCTCCTCCCAGCCAGGCCACCATGCGCATGGTCCTTTTGAGGCGTCGCTCGCTCTTTTCCAATGTGGATTGGCCTGCTGGTCTTGCTGGCGTTTCGCCATCTACGACAGGCGCTAGCGCCTGTCGACTGAGCCTGGGAGCCAGGAAGAACAAGGCATAGATACTCAGGATGAGCAGGAAGATAATGAGGAGCATTTCGACCAGCAGGGCACGTCCATAGGGATCAGAGATCAGTTGTTGGAGATCACTCAGGCTTGCTTCAGTCAGAAAGAGACCGCTGACCAGTAGGACACTGAATGCGCCTAGCACCAGTGGAGTGTAGCGTCGCAGAAGGAGAGCCAGTGTCTGGGCATGAGCATCCGGATCGACAACTGGCAGGAGCGGAAGTAGTATATATCCCAGGTAAGCAGCTCCTCCAAACCATAGGCATTGGGCCGTGAGGTAGAGCCAATTCAAAACAATAGCGCTGAGATGTTGCTGCGCCAACTGCGCTGCATCTCCTGAAGGTGCACGTGTCAGCAAGAGAAGTCCGACGAGGATCAGCAAAATGAACGTAGAGCGGTGTGGGGCGACGCGTACAGGTGTCGTGGTTGGCTCTGCTTCTGGATTTTCTTTCAGGGTACCCTGTTCCCTGGCGACTTGCTGACGTAACCGAGCAAATCGGTTCCCTGGCCGCCTCCTGTGTCTCATGCTCCCTGCATTACTTGTGAGGCCGTGCTGGCGCGTTGTCCACCACAGGAATGCCAGCGCAAGGCCGATCAGGGCCAGGCGTATCAGCCAGAGACGTCCATAGTTTGTCTCAAGAACCACTTGACGTAGTGCAAGCAGGTCGATGCTGTCATTACCCTGCATGGAAGTGAGGAGAGCGCCACGGAGTATCAAGTTGATGAGCTCTCCGGCGAGCAGTGCAATCAGGCAGAGCCATTGGAGCGGCAGCGTCTGTTTCCGTGCTGAGGCCGGCCAGGTCGCAGCGAGCTCTCCACGCGCAAACATGAGTCCTTCCATGACGAGTATGCCCACCCAAAACGTCAACGCCAGCAAGACAAGCCACTCCCAAGCAATAGACAAGATACCCTCTACATCGAGTTCTGGAGGAATATTGTTCGTACTCGCCCCCAGGCTTCCCTGCCCCGGTAGACCTGTGCTGGATGGTCCAAGTGTGAAACCAATCGTGCCCTGGATGGTGTGTCCATCGTCGTTAGAGAGGGCGACCCAGCGCACCGTATAGCTGCCGTCTGGTAACTGCTCAGGTGTGGTAAGAGGCGTATCCAGCTCTCGCGCATTAGTCCTGGGAATGGTGCTGCGACTGGCATCTACTATCTCACCATCTGGCGCAAAGACATGGGCAATGCTGGCAGGGCTAATGGCAGCATTAAAGAAGAGGCGTACGACCACCGGTGCGGTGCTGACGGTAGACCCATCGACAGGGTCAGAGCCAATGACAAAGGCATGCGCGAACGCTACTGGTGGTCGTGATACAACAGGCAACCAGCAATAGGCCAGAAGCATTCCGAGGCTCAGCGCGGATAGCAGTAGTTTGAGGTAGCGCCTCTTTCGCATCTTTCCCTGACTCTCGTCTCAATGCCAGATGAGCTGTTCCAACCCTTCAAATTGTATATGCGTTGACGTGCACGCGCAAGGGTTGTTTCCAGCACCTCCGCCTGGTAGAAGCTCGACTCTCCACGTTTTGAAGGAAAGGGGGAAAAGAAGAAGCATGCGCATCATGTGTATCTTCCTTCTTCCATTCCAGGTTGCCCAGGTCGAGCAGGGTCTATGTATATGCGGGTCACATGGCCGACCTGGCTGCAAGGTACCGATTAGAGCGGGGGTGCCAGCGTACCGGCGAAGGCACCCAGCAGCGCGACACAGAACAGCACGGCAACGCCCAGGATGGCCTCGCGTCGCAGCCAGCCTTCCAGTCTCTCTGCCAGGTGCTGAGCCCGCTCCGAGACCTCCTCTTCGTCCCGGTCACCTGCCATATCATCTGTGCCGGGTGCATTGTTGGTTGCCTGAGCCGTTCTCGCTGCGCTTGCATGGGCCACCCCCACCAGTGCCTGCCCTGGCGTACCCACTACAACCTCTTCGGATGAGGTCAGCGCCTGCGCCAGCCGTGGTCCCAGATAGAAAGCGTGGTAGACGCTTAGCAGTACCATGAGCAGGAAGAAGATGCTACTACTCATTACGTTTCACAGCTTTCATGGGGCAGTAGGCAACATTCCTACATCTACCTGATTAGTTTCATAATTCCGTGGCTCACTCGATTACTCTGGCTGCGGTAGCCACTGCCGCATGCCAGCCTCTAGTCCGATTACTTGATCGTTGAGATCGGTTTTGTCATTCGAGTCAAGCGTCTCGAAATAGAGCCGCTCACGCCCCTGGGCGTCTATGAGGAACGTTATTGGATCATGCGCCACTAGCCCGCCTGAGTTCACCTGGACAGCCACATGGTACGAGTGGTAGACGGACCAGAGTTGTCGTGCCGTGCCTGTGAGGAATAACCACTGATGCAACAACCCGTGCGCGATAGACCAGGCTTGCACCGCAGCTACGCTGGTTGCAGTAGGATTGGCATTGACGGCAACCAGCGCTACCTGGCTGGAGGCCTCGGCCCCTAGCCGAACCTTGGCATCATACATAATATTAGCAGTCAGTGGACAGAGGGTCTTACACCGCGAGTCGATGAAAGCCAGAACGACTTCGTGACCGCGCAGGGAGGACAGGGTGACTGAGTGACCGAACTGGTCGGTGAGGGTGAAGTCAGGCGCGAGATTGCCCGTCACTGGAAAGCCGCCAATGGCATAGTTCGCCGGGTTCGTCGACTGCGTGACTGTCTGGTTGCGAGACATGGCGAAAAGCCTGATGCCCCAGACAGTCGCGGTAATGATCACGAGTGCTATAGTGGCAATAAAGGCGATTCGAGTTAATTTCTGCATATTATCTAGATGCTGCATGGTCATTTCCTTTCACCAGACACATGTTTGAGTGCGTCACACTCTCTGTGCTCAGCTACTGGCTCGTCGCGAGTGCGACCTGCGGCAGGGAGCTGGTTCGCTTGTGCTGACTGACTCCCGCGCATCCTCCCCATCATCACCAACATAGAAAGCGGGCACGCGACGACGAGCAGCAAGGGCAAAGCTTACAGGACGAGCTGCGGTGCCACAACCCAAACGGCCAGCCCTACGTCCGCCAACCCGAGCAGGACTTTCCAGTTCAGGCACATCTGCACACAGTCCCAGATGGCCTTGAGGGGAGAGGTGTGCTGTGAGGACATGGGTGTCGAGGTTACAGGCGAGGCCCGTGGAGAAGCCACTGACCTGTCCTCCCGCTGCGGAGAAACATCAGACGGCGTGTGCTCTTTCCCCTGGCGCGTGATCAGCCACATTATGAGGCCCATGCCGACTGGGCAAGCTAACACAGGCAAGAGAGGCAAAAGGTACTGCATACGTGTTATGCCTCCAAAACGTTTCATGACTTTCGGTACTGCCCATATCGTTCCTATGCTTGACTATAGTATAGGGGGTTATGATACAATTGTCAAAAGTACTATCGTTGATAGTATGTAAAACAATGAAAGTGATCGCCTGATGGGTCGGCCATGACGAAGCACCTCAATGGCGGATACCTTTGGGCGGGGTTGAGGCCAAGACAAAGCCATATGTTAGGGGTGACCGCCGATCTCCAGAAGTATCGCAGTGACGATGCGAAGAGAGGCGTAGTCAGATGACCCCAGCGCTAAAGCGCGGGGCTTGTGTCTGTGCTCCACCGCAACTCGGAGTACCTTTGCAGGCGTTCCGCTTTGGCTTCATCGCACGACACATCAGGGCGTTCCGACAAAACACCCGTACTCACCCAGTCTTGCCGAATGAGCAACGTTCGCATCGTTATGTTTCTGGCACCGACCAGATCAGCATGGAGCGTATAGTGACAATTCTGACAGACAAACAGGAGGCCCTTCTTGGGACGGTTGGCATCACAGGTATGTCCACACATCGGGCAGGCGAGGCTACTGTAGTGGGCATCGACCTTGATAGCCATCGACCCATGCAAGAGGGCTTTATAGGCGATCATGGCATGCAGTTCGGCGAACGCCCACTTGGAATGGGTGGCATTGGCCTTTCTCTGCTTCTTGCTCGCCTTTTTGCCTCGCTTACGGCGCGTTCGCTCACGAATATCTGTCAGGTTCTCCAAACCAATCAGGGAATGGGGGTAGTGTTCCACAATCTGCTTGCTCACGACATGGTTGGCGTCTTGCTTCAACCGTCTCTCCCGTCCACTCACTTGAACCAGTCTCCTGGTTGCCGAACGGGTGCCTTTCTTTTGCAGACGCTTTCTCAGTCGTGCGTAATGGTTGGCTTTGGGAACTATCTGTTTGCCAGAATGGAAGGTACGGGCTCCTTTCGTGGTGCTGGTGACCGCCAGATAGCGTATCCCGACATCGACCCCAACCACTTGCCTGTGGTTTTCAGGGGTGGGGTCAGTTCCTTCCACTCCAAGGGACACCAGCAAGTAGAATTGCTTCTTGGGTTTGTCATACCAGAGCTTCGCGGCTCCGATGGAAGCACCGTGTTGGATGAGGGCGACGTGTTGGTCATAGCCCGCATAGGACACAATCACGCGCCCGGAAAGCGTGAGGATGCTCACCTGATGGCGAGACTTCAGACTATAGTCACGGTGGTAGTTGTAGGTCAGCGTGGGAGACACATACTTGGGAGCCTCATCCAGTCCCTTGTAGCGCTTCTTGGTACGGCCTGCTTTACGTGCCTCGGTATTTTGCTTGACCTTCGTCCACAAGCCTTTATAGGTGGCTCCGACCTGCCTGGGAACATTACAGGCCATTTGGGAAGGCAGATGAAACCGGAGACGTATCTCGTCATAGGTTTCGCGCTGCAACCATTGCTGATTGCTCTTCTTGCCATGGGCAAAACTATACTGACTGACATAATTCAAGGCATCCCGATAGGCCAGTTGTGTCCTTCGCAATTGGATGAATTGCTCAGGTGTGGGAAACAGTTTCAGTTTGGCAGTCAGCATCACTTTCATAGAACAGATATACTATTCTTCACAGGAAATGTCAAGAGAGTATTTTCTGTGAACGGACCAGAGTCCCAATGTCCTCGCCCCAAAATAAAGAAGGAACGCCCATTCCTCCCCATGCCTAGAAGGGCAGGGGACTCCTGGGCGGAAGATTGAAGACAGCGATCTTGCAGTGCACGTTTGAAAGGTGAGTGGAATCTATGAGCAAGCAAGTAACTCGTCAACGTACGAGGCAGGAACGGCGCCGGGAGGAACAGCTTCGGCGTGAAGAAGAGCGGCGACGTGCTGCTCGCAGAAAGCGCATCACGACCGCCGGCATTATAGCGGCGGGAGTATTGCTTGTTGCCGGCCTCGTCTATCTCGTTATTGCTCAGGTTCAAACACCTGCCAACGCTGCCTACCCCACCATAGACGGCGTATCGTGTGATAGCGGGGAACACAGCGACTTTCACATTCACGCCCACATGTCCATCTATATCGATGGAAAACCGGCGCCCATCCCTGCCCAGGTCGGTATTGCGCCCGACAGCTCTTGCCTCTACTGGCTGCACACGCACACCAGCGATGGGGTGATCCACATTGAGGCTCCCAATGGTTTTTCCATCACGCTCAGGAACTTCCTGGACATCTGGGGAAAACGGTTCCCACAATTGAACTATCCCAGTCAGTTGTCTGATCCAAGTGGTTGGCAGGTCTACGTCAATGGGAAGCCGTATACAGGAAATTTTCAGACGATTCCGCTGCAAAGCCACACGCTGATTACACTGGCGTATAATAGTCCAGGAGTGAAACCTGATACCACCTTCGATTGGAACGGTCTCTAGTGGCAGGTGCCGCAGATTGAAGTGAAGAGATAGCGACGAGCAGGAGTCTGACAACAACATGGATTTCTCACCATTGAGCTTTGGCCTGGCCTTTGCTGCGGGGCTGGCTTCCTTTCTCTCACCTTGCATGTTACCGCTGGTGCCCATCTACCTGGCACAACTGGTTGGTCAGAGCGCGTATCAATCCACAGGCGGACAAGATGGCCGCCCGGCACGATTCATTACCTTTCTGCACGCGGTGATGTTTGTGCTCGGCTTTACGCTCGCCTTTGTGGCACTGGGAGCAACGGCCAGCGCCCTGGGCAGTTTTGTGCGCGCGTACCAATTCCAACTGCGCCAGATCGGCGGCGTGCTCCTCGTCCTCATCGGCTTGCACCTGGCGGGGGTGCTGAAGCTGCCATTCCTCTACTGGCAAAAGCGTTTTGCCTTTCATCCCACTCGCCCCAGCTATTCGGCATCGCTGCTGATCGGTATGATCTTTGCTATTGGCTGGACTCCCTGTATCAGTCTCTTTCTGGGTTCGATCCTTGGCCTGGCAGCCACTGCGGCGACACTTCGGCAGGGTGTTCTGCTGCTGCTGGCTTACTCGCTCGGCATGGGGCTCCCATTTTTACTCCTCGGCCTCAGCCTCGACCAATTCAGCAAACTCTTGAAGTGGCTGGGTCCACATCTCGGCAAGATTGAAGTCGGTACAGGCGTAGTCATGATTCTGGTGGGGGTGATGATCTACTTCAACTGGCTGGTCTACCTGAACCGCTATGCCACCCCCCTCATTCGATTGTGATGGAAGTGAAGCCTGGAGAGCAGTCATACCAGCAATCTCAACTCTGCTTATGTGTATGGGAGAAACGCGAGCGAGAAGTCTTGCCACTTCTGAACGGCCTTCGCCTCGCTTTCCATCTCCTACTCCCTGGTCAGGAATTGCCCGTTCACCTGTCTCAGATAGCGACACACCCAGGTTTTTTGCGTAAACAGCCTCTCTCTTATTTCTCAGCGAGGAAACCCTCCCAAAACCCTTGACCCCGTACTATAGTACGGGGTTTATACTATTTACAGGCAGAGAAAGGAGCATGCGATGAGCACATTGACGATTGGACAGGTTGCGAAAGAGGCTGGCGTCGGCGTGGAAACCCTGCGTTACTACGAACGCGAGGGCTTAGTGAAGGAACCTCCGCGCCGTGTGTCTGGCTACCGCCAGTATCCTGAAGACGTGGTGAAACGCATTCACTTTATCAAACGGGCACAGGAATTGGGGTTTTCGCTCAAAGAGATTGCGGAACTGCTCGCCTTGCGCGTTGATCCCCAGACGCCGTCCCTCGAGGTCAAACGCCGGGCTGAAGCAAAGCTCGCGGATATCGAGCGCAAAGTGGAGGAGCTGCTCAGGATGAAGCGGGCCCTGGAGCAGATTACACAGCTCTGCACTGGCCAGGGTCCCATTAGCGATTGCCCCATTCTCGACGTCCTGGAACGAGAAGATGCATAAACTGATGCAACAGTTTCGCGCTCCCAGAGACAGTTTCTGGGAGTGTGCGGCAGAAGAAGATACAAGGTGTGATCACTATGACGATAGAGGCCAGACAAACGAGAGAAGAACAACGGGACCGCGGGCAAGAGCCGGCACATCCGGACAATCGAACTGCGCTTGCTTTGGAGGGCATGACGTGCGCATCCTGTGCCATGCGTATTGAGAAGGGGCTCAAGAAACTCTCAGGGGTCAAGGATGCCAGTGTGAACTTTGCTTCCGAGCAGGCGACCATCACCTATGACCCGGTGCAAACGGGCCCGGAGCAGATGGTGCGATCAGTGGAGGCGCTTGGCTACACAGCCTCACCCGTCTCACAGAGATCCAGTAGTGTCTCTTCCGCCCCTGGCCCTGCGATGGGGGCCACGCAGGAAGAGGAGCAGAACAGACGGGGGCAGGCGGAGATTCACCGCAAGCTACTACTGCTGATCCTGGGCATTGTGCTCACCCTACCCGTGGTGATCTTGAGCATGTTCTTCCTGAATCGCTTCCCAGGAGAAAACGAGCTCCTGCTGGCACTCACCACGCCGATATGGGCAGGAGTGGGCTGGGAGTTCCATCGTGGGGCCATCAACACGTTGCGCCATCGAAGCGCCAACATGGATACATTGATCTCCATCGGCTCGACCGCTGCCTACCTGCTGAGTGTGGTTGCAACCTTCTTTCCGCGTGTCGTCGGTGACACGACCTTCTATGATACAACTGCCTTGATCGTCACCCTGATTTTCCTGGGCAGGTACCTGGAGGTTCGTGCGAAAGGACAGACCAACGAGGCGATCAAGAAATTGATCGGATTGCAGCCGCACACTGCTCATGTGCTACGCGAAGGGCGTGAGGTAGAACTCCCTATTGAAGGGGTGCAGGTGGGTGATGAACTGATCGTGCGCCCTGGAGAGAAGATCCCCGTTGACGGGACGGTCCTTGCTGGTCGTTCATCGGTCGACGAATCGATGATTACCGGTGAAAGCATTCCGGTTGAAAAGGGGGAAGCCGATCTGTTGATCGGTGCGACCATCAACCAGCGCGGACTGCTGCACATGCGTGCGACGAAAGTGGGGGGCGACACCGTGCTTGCCAGTATTATCCGCCTGGTTGAGCAAGCGCAGGGCTCTAAGGCTCCGATTCAGCGTGTAGCTGACACCATTTCGGGCATGTTCGTACCAGTAGTGCTGGTGATTGCGACCCTGACGTTCTTCGCCTGGACGATTATTGGTCATGTAACCGCCACAGCCATGACCACTGCAAGCATGACTGCTGCCAGCAATCCCTGGATCGTCGCTCTTGTCGCTGCAGTTGCTGTGCTGGTGGTGGCTTGCCCATGCGCGCTGGGACTTGCGACGCCAACTGCCATCATGGTCGGGACGGGCAAGGGCGCTGAGCAGGGCATTCTGATCAAGGGCGGCGAGAGCCTGGAGCGTATCCAGGCAGTGCGTGCGGTGCTGCTTGATAAGACGGGGACCATCACCAAAGGGAAGCCCGAGCTGAGCGACGTGATGACGGTTCCTGGCTGGCAATCCGATGAGGTGCTGCGCCTGGCAGCTGAGGCAGAGCACGGTTCTGAGCACCCGCTGGCTGCTGCCATCATTGAGGGCGCGAAAGCGCGAGGGCTGCGGCTCGACCATTTCCCCGAACACTTTACGGCATTTGCTGGCCGTGGTCTAGAAGCGACTGTCGAGGGACATACGGTGCTGATCGGGACGCGCCGCCTGCTGGGTGAACGTTCCGTAGCCTCGGCTTCCCTCGAGACGCAATTGGAAGCGTTCGAGGCTCAGGGCAAGACAGCGATGGTTGTCGTTATCGGTGATGAGCTAGCAGGAGTGGTTGCTGTCGCCGATACCGTCAAGGCTGGCTCAGCGGAGGCGATTGGGCGGTTGCACGCGCAGGGGCTTTCCGTGTGGATGATGACCGGTGACAACTCGCGCACAGCGCAGGCCATCGCAACGCAGGTCGGCATTCCCACGGAACATGTCCTGGCGGAAGTCTTGCCGGAAGACAAAGCCAACCAGGTGAAGCGCTTACAAGAGCAGGGGCTGGTCGTGGCCTTTGCCGGTGATGGCATCAACGATGCGCCCGCATTGGTCCAGGCCGATGTTGGGATTGCGATGGGAACGGGGACGGATATCGCGATGGAAGCTTCGGATATCACGCTCGTCAAGGGCAACTTGAAGAGCGTGGCAACTGCGCTTGCGCTCTCGCGGGCAACGATGCGGACCATCAAGCAGAACCTGTTCTGGGCCTTTGCCTACAACAGTGTGCTCATTCCGGTAGCGATCCTCTCGCCGCTGATCCCCTTCCTGAAGGAGCAGGCGCCCATCTTCGCCGCGACGGCGATGGCGCTCTCTTCGGTGACAGTAGTGAGCAATTCACTGCGGTTAAGGTGGTTTGGACGGGAATGACGCTACCCGTTCGCGTCTTCCTGCGCGGGGTATCAATAACGAACTGTGACAAGTAGTACAAATAGAGAGGAGAGCAATGTCTATGGAATCGACAACCCTTGTCGCTCCCGACATTTCATGTGAGAACTGTCAGCGGGCCATTGAAGGAGCGGTTGGCGGTCTCGCCGGAGTGAGTCACGTCAAGGTGGATATTCCGACGAAGACCGTCCACGTCACCTACGATCCCGCGAAGGTCACCCTGGCGAAGATCGAGGAGGTCCTCGACGACACCGGATATACCGTGGCGAAATAAGCGTATGTGCCGGGAAGAAGATGTGAGGGAGCGGCGAGGTCAGTTGGAGTCTGCCCTTGTGGCCTTTGAGAGGGAGCTTCTCTAATACCTTGCAGAAAGCGCACGTTCTCTCTCCCTGCCTCAACACGGTAGCCCTCTGCGATTTCACGCATGGCATCGGGCATATCCAGGCCAGACGCAAGCAGTTGGCCCGACGTGCCGCACTGAGAGCAGGACATCGATGCCCCGCCCTCACTTAAGAGATCAAGCACCTTCTCGCCAGGTACGAGGTCGGCCAGGGCAGTTGGCTTGCCACATTCGAGTGACGCGAATGCTGCCGCCACTGCCAACTCGACAGGTTCAAAAGGAGACCCACAAGCTTATTAGAAAGAAGGAGAGGCACACTTCTATGCAGATCGTACAGAGCATCGCTCAAGCACTTTTTACGTCTTTCAGCATGTTTTGGGAAATCCTCTGGCCGCTCGTTCTCGGCTTTACCCTCTCCGGGATCGTACAGGCCCTTGTGTCTCATCGGGCGATGGCAAAGACACTTGGATGTGATGGCCCAAAGTGCCTCACCTTTGCCACACTTTTTGGGATTGAGCCGTTGCGCTGGCTCGTTCCCTCTTTGAAAAGGGAGCAAGCTTTGTCTCAGCAATGGCCTTTGAACTGGCATCAACCAACCTGGTGATCGAGCTGGGCATCATCTTACTTGTCCTGATGGGATGGCAGTTTACCGCAGCAGAGTTTGTTGGCGGTATCATTATGGTGATCCTGATGGCCCTCATTTTTCGCTTCACCCTCACGCGGAAGCTGGTGGACATGGCAAAAACACAGGCAGAGAAAGGCGTCATAGGCCGCATGTCCTTCCATGCGGCAATGGATATGAGCGTGTCAGGCGGGTCATTTTTCGCACGATTGTTGAGTGGAAGAGGGTTGACGGCAGTCAGCGACTATTTTGTCATGGACTGGGCCTCGGTGTGGGTCGACATTGTGCTTGGGCTCCTCATTGCTGGAGCACTCGCTGCCTGGGTGCCAGACTCCTTCTGGCGGGCCTTTTTCTTGACGAACAATCCAACGCTTGCCAAAATAGAAGGCCCTCTGGTTGGCCCTTTAGTCGCTATTATTAGCTTCGTGTGTTCCGTCGGCAATATCCCTCTAGCAGCAGTGTTATGGAGAGGTGGCATTAGCTTTGGCGGCGTGGTCAGTTTCATCTTTGCAGACCTGATTGTCCTGCCCATTCTGGATATCTATCGCAAATACTATGGCTGGAAGGTGATGGGCTATATTCTGCTGACGTTCTACCTGACCATGGCAGCAGCAGGGTATCTTGTAGAATTCCTTTTCGAGGCGCTTGGGATTATTCCACAGAACCGCAATGCCGTGGTCATCACAGAAGGGATCCAGTGGAACTACACGACGATCCTGAATATCATTTTTCTGGTTCTGGCAGCAGCGCTTGTTATTCGATTTATCCGCACGGGTGGATTACCTATGCTTGCGATGATGAACAGGCCAGAGAAAGAGATGTCCCATGAGTAGGGCAAGGACAGGAACGCGCCATGTGCTCAGGCCTGTATGGAAACAGGCTCTCGCCAGCGCGGATCTGCGGCAGGGTGCTGGGAAGCGCGATGGGAGACGATAGGCACAGGATGCGCGACGTGCTGGACGAGACCTGGGGTGAACAGGCTGCATCAAGTTGAGAGATAACACATTGTGGAAGGCGAGTTGGAGGTTGATATGGCTGCGCTCTTCGCTCTCGTCGCGACGTTCTTGACGTCGTTTCTCCCCATCTTCAACAAACGCATCCTCCGCGATGCACGTCCAGCCCTAGTGGCCTGGGTCATCAACGCGGCTTCCTTGCCCATCCTGGCTGTGGGAACAGGGCTTTTGACCCAGTGTTCGCTCACGGCGGTCTCCTGCACCGCTCAGCTTCCACATGTTGATACCATTTTTGTTGTTGCCCTCCTTGCCTCTGCTCTGCTCAACTGGGCGGCGACCCTGCTTTCGACCATGGCGCTCTCGAAGGCCGATGCCTCCCTGGTGAGTCCACTCTTGACCTTTAATCCGGCCTTTACACTCCTTGTCGCCTGGCTTACCATCGGAGAGGTTCCTGGCATGCGCCAAACCATCGGCGTGGCGGTGGTCCTCTTTGGCGTATATCTACTAGAGGTGGAGGAAGCCCGCACGGGATTGCTTGCCCCACTGCGCGTGCTCGTGCGCCGACCCGGAGCCCTCCTGTCGATTGTGGCCAGTGCACTCTGGGGAACCACTACCGTCCTGGAAAAGCTCTCCATTAACCATATGTCTCCTCCAAGTGGTCCAGTAGTGGCGCTGCTTGGAACGTTCCTCATGGTGCTCCTGCTCACACCAACCGCGTTCCGATCCTCTGGAAACGAGGAAACCATCGTTCCACCGGGCAGGTGGAAGGGGTTGCGTGCTCATCCACGCACGCTCTCGCTCGCTGTGCTTATTGCAGGCGTTGCTCCGCTCTTTGGCTTCACTGCCATTGCACTTGGTCTCGTCGGGTATGTCACGACGCTGTTCAAACTCAGTGCCATCTTCACCATTCTCTGGGCCTGGCTCTTTTTAGGTGAGGAGAGCCTGCAACCGAGGCTGCTTGGCACAGTGATGATGCTGGCTGGCGGAATGCTCGTTGCGGTATAATAGCTTCCTTACCATCTCCGCAACGTGCTTTCCGTAAGAAAGAATCATCGCTGCTGATGCAACGCCGAGCGAACGATATTGCCTCCAAAGAAACAAATTGCATCCGCTTTTGGGAAGTTTGCGACAATTTTGTAGGGAAAATGAACGTCTCCGAGACAATCATGCATTCCCGATCGGCCAGGTCAAGTGTAAGTCAGACTTGGTTGGGATCTCAATCGACACGACGCCTGCCAGCTTCCACCCTTGGTCACTGGCGCGCAGGAAACAGGGTCCAGTTTCAGGCAGTGCCCTCGCTAGTAGCGATATATTCGTCGAGCAACTATACTCACCGCTCATTTACAGCCCGAGCGATCCTGTTTCCGCGTATATCGATATCACAGCAAATGGGGGTCGAGGATGGCAACTTCACAGACTCTTATTCGGCAGGCGTGCCGTAGTACAATGGCCAGGTTTACAGCTTTCGCTCATCCTGTGGATCTCGCAGTCTGCTGGATGAGGTAGCTCGCTCGTTCTCGAAAATCGCTCCGCCTTTTTCCGACTTGTTCCCAGGTGCGATCCGTCTTTTGTCCAGATCTGTTCCGTCTTCACCTTCTATGCTCACCCCGTAGAAGTGAGGCGGCCCACCCAGCAACTGAGATGGTCGGGTGCCCAGAAACACCACTGAAGCCCGACAGACAGCTCGAAAAGGTTGCGCACTCGAGCAGCCGGACGTCTCGCTTCGAGGAGATGAGAACGATGTTCGCTAACGAGCCTATTGCCGCGCTTCGTATTACCGTAGCCTCGCCTGAGCAGATGCGCTCGTGGAGTCACGGCGAAGTCACGAAACCGGAAACCATCGACTGCCGCACTCTCCAGCCGGAGAAGGATGGCCTGTTCTCCGAGCGCATTTTTGGCCCGACAAAGGACTGGACGTGCTTCTGTGGCAAGCACAGACGAGCACACACACCCGGCTTTGTCTGTGAGGTGTGCGGCGTGGAGATCACCACCTCCGCTGTGCGCCGCGAGCGCATGGGGCACATTGAACTGGCAGCTCCGGTCGCCCATCCCTGGTTTGCGCGGCATGCCCCCAGCATCATCGCGCTGCTCCTGGGATTTTCACAACGCAAACTTACCGCTGTTCTCTCCTACACCTGCTACCTGGTGCTTGCTATCGACGAGGCGAAGCGCGAGCGGGCTCTCATGCGGAGAAGAGAGGGCAGCGAGAACGAGGCACACGATCTGTGCCCGGCCAGCCTATTTTCCGACCTGGCCGTGGGAGACATTCTGGACGAGACCACATTTCGGCAGCTTTCCAGTCGGTACGGTGATGTCTTCCGCGCTCGATCTGGACGCGCTCTCGGCATCGCTGCGCCAGACTATCGCGCTTGGTGGAGCGGTGCAGAAGAAAGCCATCAAACGGCTGCACGTCGTGGAAGGATTTCGGACATCCAGCGTCGATCCCTCCTGGATGACCCTCTCCGTCATCCCCGTCCTGCCGCCGGAGTTACGACCCCTCGTACCCCTTGACGGCGGCAGATTCGCCTGCAGCGATCTGAATGTGCTCTACGAGCGCGTCATTTACCGGAACAACCGGGTGAAGCGTTTTCTGGCGCTGGAGGCACCCGAGGTGATGCTCAACAACGAGAAGCGTCTCCTGCAAGAAGCGTGTGATGCGCTCTTTGACAACGGCCACCGGGACCGTCCCCTCACAGGTTCAGGCGGGCAGCCACTCAAAAGCCTGACCGACACGGTCAGTGGCAAGCGGGGGCGTCTGCGCAAGGATGTGCTGGGTAAGCGCGTGGATTATTCTGGGCGCTCCGTGATCGTGGGCGACCCGGGGCTTTCCCTCCACCAGTGCGGTCTGCCGACGAAGATGTGCCTGGAACTGTTCAAACCGTTCCTCATCCGCAAACTGCTACAGCGTCATTACGCGGCCAATGCACGGGCAGCCAAACACATGGTTGAGCGCACGCGCAAGCCTGACCCGATTCTCTGGGACCTCCTCGAGGAGGTCATGAGTGATCAGCTCGTGCTCCTCAACCGTGCCCCGACACTCCACCGCCTGTCCATCCAGGCGTTTGAGGCCATACGGGTCGAAGGAAATGCCATTACCCTGCACCCGCTGGTGTGCTCCGCCTTTAATGCTGACTTCGACGGCGACCAGATGGCCGTGCATCTGCCGCTCTCGGCTGAGGCACAGGCTGAGGCACGCGCCTTGCTGCTCTCCACCCGCAACTTGCGCTCTCCGTCTTCAGGAGACCCTTCTATCTCGCTCTCGCAAGACATCGTCCTGGGGCTGTTCTATCTCACACAAGACCGTCCAGGTCGGAAAAGCGCTGGCCGCGTTTTCGCGGACGCAACCGAGGCCATGCATGCGCTCGACGCCGGTGTGATTGATCTGCACACCCGCATTGTCGTGCGCATTCCCGATCAGCGTCTCTATGAGGCACTTGGAAGTGGAAAGGCGAGACCAAAGCATAAGCGGATCGAGACAACCGTCGGCCGCCTTATGTTCAATGACGCCCTTCCGGAGCGGCTCCGCTTCAAGAACTACGCTATGACGAAGGACCACCTGAAGCTGCTCGTGGTTGAGTGCCTGCAGGTCTGCGGCACGGAGGTCACCGCCCAGGTGGCCGACCGGCTGAAAACGCTCGGGTTTCACTACGCAACGCGCAGCGGCATCAGCTTTGCCATCTCCGACATCGAGGTGCCGCCTGCAAAACATGAGATCCTGGCGTCAGCAGACGCGGAAGTCGAAGAGGTCGAGCAAACGTACCGCGCTGGGATGATCACAGGAGAGGAGCGGTACCGGCAGCTCATCCGGGTCTGGACGCGTGCCACCGAGGCGATCAGCACCAAGCTCGAGGCCGCACTCGACCCCTGGGGAAGCCTGGCGACGATTATAAAGTCCGGTGCAACCAAAGCGAAATTCCAGCAGATCCGCCAGCTGTCGGGCATCCGCGGCCTCATGGCGAACCCGTCCGGTGACATCATCCCCGTTCCGGTGAAGGGCAATTACCTGGAAG